>WNGF01000196.1_pt1 | contig 93149 bp, 94 predicted proteins | sample 5400641 | NCBI WGS metagenome assembly WNGF01 (sample SAMN13153371, study PRJNA577476) | soil metagenome | isolation source: 80 cm soil or saprolite under grassland replicate 2 | place: USA:California | collected 2016-06-15 | reverse complement strand
CTCGCGGGCACGATGACGTCGCCGTCCTCGATCCCGTCGACGCCGCGCCGGATGAGCGCGGGGACCTCCGACCGGTCGTCAACGCCGGCCTCCACGAGGATCACCCGTTCGGTGGTGTCCGAGCACGGCAGGTCGGTGACCGACCAGATCCCGGCGGGGTCCACGATGTGGACCGTGATCGCATCTCCTGCGGCGATCGGCGACGGGGCGTCCGGATCGCTTGCCAGCTCGCAGGCCGCGTCGTACGTGCCCGGCTCCAGGAACGGCGTCACGAACTCGAAGCCGTCGTTTGCGAAGACGTCGAACGGCTGGCCGTGATCGGTCGAGCCGGTGGCTCGCAGGACGAGAGCGGACGACTCCCCTGGATTCCCCACTCGAAGGTGGATGCCGTCCGGCTGCACGGCGAACTCCGGCGTATCCGTCTCGATGCCGTCGGCCGTGCACCGGAACACCCCGACGTTCGGGATGGCGCCGCCGGTCTCCGGAGGCGGCGTTGAGCCGGTCGCGGACGGAGCCGGGGCCGGAGATGTGTCGGTCGTCGCCGACGCGGCCGGGCCCGGGGCCTGGCCACGGTCGCCCACGCCGGCCAGCAGTGTCAGAGGGACGACCAGGCCGACCACGGCCAGCCCGCCGGCGACCGACGCGGCCACGATGCGCCGCACCCGGCGCTGGCGGACCCGGCGGAGGAACGTGTCACGGTCCGGCTCAGGCTCGGGCGTGCCGGGTGGGGTGGAGCTAAGGCGCGCGGAGATTCGGTCGTCGTCCATCGATGTCCTCCTCGAGCTGGGGCCGCAGCGTGGCGCGGGCCCGGGCCAGGTACGCGCGGACGGTGGTCTCACCGCACCGCATTGCGGAGGCGACGCCGGCGGTCGGCAGGCCCATCCGGTAGTGCAGGACCACCGCCTGCTGCTGCCGGAGCGGCAGTCCCGCCACCGCCGTCCACAGGTCGAGCGCCGCATCCGTGTCCGGCCCTCCCGGATCCGCCTCCGGCCCGGGGAGGCGCCGGCGGCGGAGACCGCGGCGGGCCAGGTTCATGGCCGTCGTGGCCACCCACCCACCTGCCCACGGACGGTCCCGCAGCCGGTCCCACCGCTCCCACGCCCGCACGAACGCCTCCTGTGTCGCCTCCTCGGCGGCGTGCGCGTCCCGGCACAGCAGGAACACGGTCCGGAGCACGGGCCGGAACTCCTGCTCGTACAGCTCCCAGAACGCTGGATCGATCCTCACGACGCCATCACCCCGACAAGTCCGGAACCCGCGGAATCGCTGCGCGCGACCATCGAGTCCGCCCGGCCTGCGCCGGCCTAGGCGGTGAGGAGTCCGATGCCGAGCGCGGAGACCCCGACGGCGAGGCTCATCGCGCCGGCCCACACCAGGGCGATCCAGCGGCTCGGCGCGGTGCGGTCCCGGCCGATCATCGAGAAGAAGAAGCCCGCCGGGATGAGGATCGCGGCCAGCGGGATGGCGTTGCGGGCCAGGGTGTCGGCGGCCCCGCTCAGGTCGGCCGCGTCGGCGTACAGCAGCGCCACGAGCGACAGGATCACCAGCACGCCGGCGTGGGCGTGCCCCGCGCGTGAGAACGCGCGCTGGAACGACGTCAGCGGGACCTTGCCCCGGACCACCTTCAGCATGAACGTCCCGCCGTACTCGATGGCCACCACGGCGACCAGGAGGATCCCGGCGGTGCTCGTGGTGTCGTGGGTGAGGCTCAGCGCGGCCAGCATGCCGGTTCGCTCCCTTCTCCCGAGGTCACCATGCACCGTGGAGCGTCGCACGGCCGTCCTCTGCCCGTGATCGAGCGGGCGCGGCTGTGGGAACGTTGACCGGGAGCCCCGAACGGCAGAAGGAGCGAGCCATGGGCGACGAGATCGAGATCAAGGACCTCCCGGACCGCTATGTGGCCACCATCCGGATCACCACCTCGCGAACTGGGATCGGCGCCGCGTTCGACGACCTGCTCCCCGAGGTCGACGCCGAGATCGTGAACGCGGGCACCCGGCCGGCGGGGCCTCCGTTCGCGATCTTCCACACCTACGGCGACGACGAAGTCGACATGGAGGTGGGGTTCCCCCTGGACGGGCCCATCCCGACCTCCGGGCGGGTCATCGGGCGGGAGCTCGCGGCGACGCTCGCCGCCGTGACCTGGCACCACGGCCACTACGACTCCCTCGGCGAGGCCCACGGCGCCGTCGGCGCCTGGCTGAAGCAGGAGGGACGCGCCGCCACCGGGCCCCCGTGGGAGGTGTACTGGAGCGGCCCCCGGGACGATCCGGCCCCCGCGACGTGGCGGACCGAGGTGGGGTACCCGATCGGCGACTGAGCACGGGCTGCGCCCCCCGGGACCGGCCGGATCTTTCCCCGGATCGACCCGAACCCTCGCCGGGACGGTGTCGAACAACATGTGCAACCCCCCTCCCTGGAGGTTGAGAGGACCCCGGCGCCCCCGTCGGGGTCCTCAGGTTTCGGGGGTTCGTACACTGCGTGGGTGCGAGGCCCCGGCGGCGTACGGGCCGCGGTGGGACTGCTGTGCGTGGCTGCGCTGGCGGTGGCCGGGGCCGGGGCGTACGGCTCGACCCCCGATCCTCCCCACCCCCCGATGGTCGACGCGGGGGCACTCCTGACCCGGTGGCCCATCAAGCACGTCGTGTTCATCGTCAAGGAGAACCGGAGCTTCGACCAGCTGTTCGGGCTGTTCCCGGGGGCCGACGGCGCCACCACGGGAAGGGCCGGAGACGATGTCGTCCCGCTCGCCAGGGGCATCCCGGACCGCCTCCCCCGGGACATCGTGCACTCGTACCGCCGGGCCCTGGAGGACTGGAACGGGGGCCGGATGGACGGGTTCGCCTACAGCGACTTCGCGCGGGCCCACGCCTACACGGAGGCCGTCCCGAGCGACATCCCGAACTACTGGCGGTGGGCCGAGCGGTACGTCCTGGCCGACCGGTTCTTCGCGTCGGTGAACGGGCCCTCGTTCCCGAACCACCTGTTCACGATCGCGGCCCAGTCCGGTGGCACCCACGACAATCCCCGCCCCGACGACGACGTGGTGGTAACCCAGGGCAGCGGGTTCCGCAAGGTGTGGGGATGCGACGCCCGGCCCGGCCAGACCGTGGAGGTCACCGACGAGGAGGGCAAGGTGGTCCAGGTCCTCCCGTGCTTCGACTTCCAGACCGAGGGCGACCTCCTCGCGGGAGCGGGCATCCCGTGGGCCTACTACTCGGCCGAATACACCCAGCAGGGCTACATCTGGTCCGCCTACGACGCCATCCGGCACATCCGGGAGTCCGGCGAATGGCAGCGCCGGGTGTTCGGCGTGGACCAGCTCCTTGAGGACATCGGCTCGAACCGCCTTCCCCCCGTGACGTGGGTCACCCCGCGGTTCGAGGTGTCCGATCACCCGGAGTACAGCCTGTGCCGGGGCGAGAGCTGGACCACCGAGGTCGTCGACGCGATCATGCGGGGCCCCATGTGGCGGGACACCGCGATCTTCCTCACGTGGGACGACTGGGGCGGCTTCTACGACCACGTGGCGCCCCGCCAGGTCGACGACTTCGGCCTGGGGATCAGGGTCCCGCTGCTGGTGATCTCGCCGTACGCTCGGGAGGGCCTGGTGGACCACACCGGCGGTGAGTTCTCGAGCGTGCTGCGGTTCATCGAGGACAACTGGGGGCTGTCGCAGCTCACCGAACGCGACGCCCGGGCCTCGAACCTGTCCGAGGCGTTCGACTTCGAGCAACCACCGCGCCCGCCCGAACCGCTTCCCCCTCGAACCGACTGCCCGGAGTGATCCCGCACCGGGTCGGCGTGTGGGCGCGGCGTGCAAGAATCGGGGCTGTGACTCTGACCTCCACTTCGGCGTCGGCGAAGGTCCAACGGCTCCACGCGGTCCTCGCCTCCACGGGGGGCGCCGTGGTGGCGTTCTCCGGAGGGACGGACTCGGCGCTGGTGGCGGCCGTGGCGGCCCGGGCCCTGGGGCCCCGGGCGCTGGCCGTGACGGCCGTGTCGCCCTCGCTCCCGCCCGGAGAGCTGGAGGAAGCCCGCCGCCTGGCCCGGCACGCCGGGATCCGGCACCGGAGCGTCCGGACGCTCGAGGTGGAGCTGGAGGCGTACCTGGCGAACGGAGCCGACCGCTGCTACCACTGCAAGTCCGAGCTGTACGGGACGCTGGAACGGGTCGCCGTCGAGGAGGGGCTGCCGGTGGTGGTCTCCGGAGCGAACCTCGACGACCTCGGTGACTACCGTCCGGGACTCGCGGCGGCCGGGGAGCACGGGGTCCGGCATCCGCTGGTCGAGGCGGGGTTCACGAAGGCTGAGGTCCGGGAGGCCGCCCGGGAGCTCGGCCTGCCGTCGTGGGACAAGCCGGCGTCGGCCTGCCTGTCCTCCAGGATTGCGCACGGGGTGAGGATCACGGTGGACGAGCTGTCGAGGGTGGGTCGGGCCGAACGGGCCCTGAAGGAGCTGGGGTTCCGCCAGGTCCGGGTCCGGGTCCACGGCGACCTGGTCCGCGTGGAGGTGGAGGCCGAGGACGTGGCCCGGCTGGCCGAACCGGCCACGCGGGAGCGCGCGCTGGAGGTCCTCAAGGCCCTGGGGTACCGGTACGTCACGCTGGACCTGGAGGGATTCCGCAGCGGGAGCATGAACCCGCCGGGGGCGACGGCCCCGCCGGGAGACGTCCCGGCGTGAGCGGGGGCGGTCCGCCAGGCGGTACGCGGTTCCATCTCACGTTCCCCGAGCACCTCATCGACGAGCCCGTCGTCTACGAGCTGGGGAAGCGGTTCGACGTGGTGACGAACATCCGGGGGGCGAACGTGGACGACCGGTTCGCCTGGGTCATCCTGGAGATGTCCGGGGACGAGCGGTCTGTGGCGGACGCGGTGGCGTGGCTGGCCGAGCGCGGGATCACCGTGGAGCGGCTCACGGAATAGGCGGGCGACGTGGCGAAGAAGCGGATCCTGTTCGTGGACAACCGGCCCGAGTTCATGCACCAGCCGGTGCTGCGCCTGCGCCTGGAGGGCTACGAGGTGGAGGAGTGCACGAACGGGGAGGACGGCATCGAGTCCCTCCGTTCGGAGCCGTACCACCTCCTGATGCTGGACGCCGAGCTGCCGGAGAGCGACGGCTGGGCCACGCTACGGGCCGTCCGGGAGGATCCGGCGATCGCCGACACGAAGATCATCGTGTTCATGGCGCCGCAGGGGGAGACCGGGAAGCTCATGCTGATCCCGGTGGAGGCCGAGCTCCGCCGGCCGTTCAGCATGGCCCAGATGCTCGAGGCGGTGGAGCGGGTGATCGGCCCGCCGTAGCGCGGAGCTAGGACTTGGTGTTCGCCGGGACCAGGCGGCGGCCCCACACGAAGGTCTCGCGGTACCAGCTGTCGGGATCGACCACCCGGATCATGGTCACGCCGTTCGACCCGGAGTCCAGGACCCAGCCCCACCCCAGGTACAGGTCGACGTGGTCCACGGTCCCGTCGTGGTTGCTGTCGTAGAACTGGAGGTCGCCGGCCTTGGACTGGTCGAACGTCAGGCGCTCGGCCTTCGGGATGGCGTGGGCCATGTCGTTCGACGAGCGTTCGCCCAGGATGTACCCCTGGTAGGGGCGGACCTTCGTGTTGTCGTAGATGCCGTCGGGGGCACGCAGGACCCACCACATCAGGCCGGAGCAGTCGAACCCGCCCCGGGGCTGGGCGCCGCAGCAGTAGCCCGACGGCGTCTTGACGTCCCACTCCCCGGCGTAGATGTACGGGTAGCCCACGAACCTCATGGCGAACTCCACCACCGGGCGGAACGACTCCGGCACCGGCCCCAGGTGGATGGTCTTGAAGGCCTGGGCGGACGAGAGGCGCCAGGACTCCGAGTTCTCGATGACCCACGCCCGGTACAGCGACCACGCCACCTCGGAACGGGGGAGCCGGCTTCCCGGGCCGACGTCCAGGGACTCCTGGTCGTGGTTGTAGCGGAGGCCGAGCGAGTTCCCCAGCAGGCGGACGCCGAACGAGGCTCCGTGCTCGAAGACGTACCCGTCGGTGGTGTGGATGGCGTTCGCGCCAGCCACCACGTCGTCGAGGCCCAGTGCCCACAGGAGCGCCCGGTGCACCTGGATGGTGGTCACGGGGTCCTTCGGGTAGAACGACGTTCCCAACGGGAGCATCCACCCCAGCTTCGCCGCGACGTTGATGTACGGCTCCAGCGGGTCGTCCGAGCTCACGTCGACGAACTTCAGCTTGGGGTCCCGGCTCTCGTCCGGGGCGAACGCCATGACCACGGCCTTCGCGAACAGCGCCCGGGTCTCGAGGGCGTCGGGCTTGAAGGTCTTCAGGCCGAAGTCGCGCATCCAGGTCTTCGAGCCGGCCACGGCGTCGATGGCCGACTTCGCCCAGTAGCCGCTGGGGACGTCGGTCCACTGCGAGGTCTTCGCCTGGAGCGCCGGAGCCGGGGCCTGGTCCTCCGGCGGGCCCACCGCGGGGTCGCCGCCGAGGATGCCGCCGGTGTCCCGGACGGAGGGAAAGGAGGCTGCCATGGAGGGAACGGCCAGGAGGCCGAGAAGTCCTGCGACAAGCGTGAACACGGCGAACAGGCGCCGCGAGGGGGGCCGCGGGGTCATACCCCCTCTTTCGGATATGGGGGGCCCAAACTTGAACGGAACGCCGTGCGCTCCTGCCCGAAGCAGCACCCCAGGACCCTACGCGGGCAGCCATGAGGAAGGCGAACGCACAGGTCAGGAGCCCTGTCTGGCGGGGATCCGCCCCGGAGGGGCTACCCTGGAGGGGTGAGCTTCGCGTGGGCCCTTCTCGACGGGGCCGGGTCCGAGACGGGCCGTTCGGAGGCGTTCCCGGGCCGGGAGGAGGCCGAGGCCTGGCTGGGCGGGAGGTGGGCCGACCTGCTGGCGACGGGGGTGGAGGAGGTCGCCCTCCTCGATCTGGACGGGGACCGCGAGGTGTACCGGATGGGCCTTCGGGAGGCGTGAGCCCGGAGGGTCAGCAGACCTGGTTCAGGTACGGGTACGGGTCGATGGCGTCGCCGATCACCGTGTAGCCGTACGAGCTCCGATACGGGTCCGCGGGGATCACGTCCGGGTGCCACTCGAAGTGGAGGTGGTACGGGCCGCCCATGGCGTCGCCGGTGTTGCCCACGTAGCCGATGACGTCGCCGGCGCTCACCGAGCCGGTGGCTGCATACCCGGTCAGGTGGGCGCCGTACACGTACCCCTCGCTGCCGTACTCGATGATCGCGTTCCCCCCGAGGGAGTTGGGATGCTGCTCCACGGTGCCGGAGAACGGAGCCCGGACGATGGTCCCCTCCGGAGCCATGATGTCGTTCCCGGCGTGGGGGTGGTAGCCGCCGGCGTAGCGCGGGGCGCCGAACGAGTCGCCGTAGGCCCGAGGCTGGTCCACCGGGCACACGGAGAACGGCGAGCCCTCGGCAGAGCCACCGCCCCCGCCGCCGCCGCCACCGCCCCCGCCGCCACCGCCCCCGCCCGGGTCGGTGTCGTGGTCGTGCTGGTTCTTCTCGCGCTCCCGTTCGCGCCTGGCCGCCTCGGCGGCCTTGCGCTTCGCCTCCGCGGCCTCGCGGGCGGCCTCCTTGGCCGCGGCGATCTCCTCGGCCCGCAGCTGGTTCTTGAGCTTCAGCACCAGGCCGTCCACCTCGTTGCGATTGGACGCCAGGCTCCCGAGCAGCTGATCGACCTCGGCTGCCTTCGCCGTGAGGTCGTCGTAGATGCCCTGGGCCTCCGCGAACTTCGAGTCGAGGGCTTCCTTCTGTGTGTTCAGATTGGTGAGCGCCGCGAACTGCTGTGACTGCACGTCCTCGAGGTGGTCCTTCTGGTCGGCCAGGTCGTTCCTGCGGTTCTGCACCTCCGCGGCCAGCTCGGTGTCGGACCGGGACAGCTCGTTCGCGAACTCCAGGCGGTCGGACAGGTCCGTGAGCGAGGTTGATCCCAGGATGAACCCGAGGCTGGACGCGGGCCCATCCTCGTACGCGGCGCGGGCCCGCTGGTCCAGCCGGCCCTGGAGCTCGGCGAGGCGGGCCTCGGCGGCGTCGATTCGATCTTCCGTCTCGACGATCTGGCCCACCGTGGCGTCGTAGGCGTTCTGGGCCTCGTCGAGCTTCACGGCCAGCTCGTTGAGTTCCTGCTGGAGGGACGCGAGCCTGGCCCGCTGGTCGGCCATCTCCTGCTGCACGGTGTCCAGCCGGGCCCCGGCCTCGCCGATCTCGCGCTCGAGGGTGGCCAGGCGAGCGCGAGCCGCCTTCAGCTCGGACTTCGTGTCGGCGCCGGCGGGAGCGATGTCGAGCATCCCGAGGAGCATCAGCACCGCCACGGCCGCGCCGGTCAGGCGACGTGCACCAGCGCGGGAGCGTCCTCGGTTCGCTCGCATGGGTCACCTACCTAACCGGACGTTCCCCCGTTCGTCAACGTCATTGCCCCGATCGGTCCGCTTTCGGGCCGGAAATTCCGTCACGCCCCGTGCTGAGACGAGACCCGGCGGGACAGGTCCCGGAGAGCCGCGCTCGGCTCCGGAACCGGAGCATCCGGCCGGTCCAGGCGGCGCGCTCCCTCCGGCAGCGTCGAGAGGTCCTCCTCGAACCGGCCCCGCGCGGCCTCCAGGGTCCCGGGGGGTCCGGTCCGCCGGCCGGTCGCCATGACCCGCTCCAGGAGTGGCCGGGCGCCCTCCGGTGCGGGCTCGTCGCGGAGGCCGATGACGTCGTCCCCCGGCCGCGGGCCCCGGAACACCTGCTTGCGGCCCGGCCACGTGGCTTTTCCGGTGGAGAGCTTGGCCACCGGCCGCCCGTCCACCTCTACCAGCTTGTAGACCGTGTCCAGGTACGGCGCGTCGGCCGACACCCCCAGGCGGGTCCCCACGCCGAACGCGTCGATCGGCGCGCCACCCGTGACCAGGCGTTCGATCTCGATGTCGTCCAGCCCGCCGCTGGCGAAGATCCGCACCCGGGTGAGGCCCGCCCCGTCCAGGCGCCGGCGGGCCTCACGGGACAGTGCGTCGAGGTCGCCCGAATCGAGCCGGACGGCCAGCTCCCCTTCCAGCCGGAGGTCCCGGATGACGCCGATGGCCGCGTCCACGCCGCGGGCCGTGTCGTACGTGTCCACCAGGAACGTCACCCGGCCGGGGAAGTCCTCGGCGAACGCCACGAAGGCGTCCCGCTCCGTGGGGAAGGCCTCGATGTAGGAATGGGCCATGGTCCCGGCGGCCCGCAGGCCGTACCGCCGGGCCGCCTCCACGTTGCTGGTGGCCGAGAAGCCGCACATGGCGGTGGCCCGGGCGAGGGCCATGGCCGCGCCCACCCCGTGGGTCCGCCGGAACGCGAAGTCCACCACGTCGCGGTCCCCGGCCGCGATCCGGCACCGCGCCGCCTTCGAGGCCAGCGTGGCGTGGAGCGTCACCTGGTTCAGCAGATACGTCTCGGCAAGCTGGGCCTCCGCGATCGGGGCGGTGACCTCCAGGACGGGTTCGCCGGAGAACATCATCCGGCCCTCCGGGACCGCCCAGACCTCCCCGGTGAACCGGAGGGCGGCGAACCGCTCCACGTCGTCCGGGCGGAACCCGAGCTCGCGCAGGTACGCGAGGTCCGTGTCGTCGAACCGGAGCGACTCCAGGTAGTCGAGGCAGTCCTCCAGCCCCGCGACGACGGCGAACCCGCGCTCCGGGGGGAGGCCCCGAACGAACAGGCTGAACGTGGCGGGGGCGACCATGTCCCGGCGGAGGTAGCTCGCGGCCATGTTGAGCTCGTACAGGTCCGTGAGCAGTCCGAGCCCCATGACGCCGCGACGTTAGCGCGGCAGGGCGGCCGGCGCGAGGATGTGACCCATAATACCCCCTGGGGGTATACTCACGGGCGCCATGGGAGACGCGATCCTCGGCTCGGTCGGCGGCGGGATCGTCGACGCGCTGAGCTTCACCGGCGGCATGACCTGGGAGATCCTGTGGGCGCTGATCCTGGGATTCGCGCTGTCGGGGGCCGTGCAGGCCGTGGTGTCGAAGTCCGAGATGACGCGTCTGCTGCCCGACGACTCCCCGCGATCGCTGGCCATCGCCTGCGGCCTCGGCGCGGCGTCCTCGTCCTGCTCCTACGCGGCGGTCGCGCTGGCCCGTTCGATCTTCCGCAAGGGGGCCGACTTCACCGCGGCCATGGCGTTCGAGTTCGCCTCGACGAACCTGGTCATCGAGCTGGGGGTGATCCTGACCCTGCTGATCGGTTGGCAGTTCACGGCCGCGGAGTTCGTGGGCGGCGTGCTCATGATCATGGTGGTGGGGCTGCTGTTTCGCACGTTCCTCTCGCCGAAGCTGGTCGAGCTGGCCCGCCGCCAGGCCGAGAAGGGCCTCCGGGGGATCATGGAGGGCCACGCCGAGATGGACATGTCGGTCTCCGGCGGGTCCCTGCGGTCCCGGCTGTTCTCGGACAAGGGGGTCACGGCCACCAGCCACTACTTCGTGATGGACTGGGCCGCGATCTGGAAGGACATCGCGATCGGGCTGCTCATCGCCGGGGCCCTGGCGGCGTGGGTGCCGGAGTCGTTCTGGCGGAGCTTCTTCTTCGAGGGTCACCCGCTGCTGTCGAAGATCTGGGGGCCGCTGGTGGGGCCGCTGGTGGCCATGCTCTCGTTCGTGTGCTCGATCGGGAACGTGCCGCTGGCCGCGGTGCTGTGGAACGGCGGGATCAGCTTCGGCGGGGTGGCGGCCTTCATCTTCGCCGACCTCATCGTGCTCCCCATCCTCAACATCTACCGGAAGTACTACGGGATCAAGGTGAGCGCGTTCCTGTTCGTGACCTTCTACCTGGCCATGGCCGTGGCCGGGTTCCTGGTGGAGATCCTGTTCGGGCTGGTGGGTTTGGTGCCGAGCCACAGCGAGGTCCACGCCAAGGTGGTCGAGGCCAGCGTCACCTGGAACTACACGACGATCCTCAACATCGTCTTCCTGGCCCTGGCCGCGGCCCTGGTGGTCAGGTTCCTGCGCACGGGCGGCCCCGCCATGCTCCGGATGATGAACGCGCCACCGGGGGAATCTCACGGCGGCGACGGCGACGACGCCGAGCACCACCACCACTGATCCGGCTCCATCACCACTCCACCGGCTCCATCACCCCTCCACCCGGCCGGGCTATGCTTCGGCGGCCGGCCACAGGCTGCAGCTCGCTCCCCGGCCGGCCCGGAGGAGGAAGGGGGAAGCGCATGCAGCAGACCACCACGACCGAGCGTCCGCCTCGAGCCGGGGGCCTCCTGGCGCTGATCGGCGGGGTCATCTACCTGATCAGTTCGTTCATCAGCTGGGGGAAGCCCGAGGTCACGACCAAGGGCGGCTTCGACTTCGCGGTGAAGGTCAGCGGCGGGGGCCTCGCCCTCGGCGTCGGCGCGGTGCTGATCGTGCTCGGGCTCCTCCTGATCTTCGTGCGAAGCCGGGGAGGGCGGGTCGCGCTCGCCATCATCACCATCCTCGCCGGCCTCGCCGCGGCCGGATTCGCCCTGATCTTCGTCGCCGGGGACGACGGGTTCCGCACGGCCTGGTCCTCGAGCTGCGTCGACAATCAGTGCATCCCACGCGCCACCGACACCGATGCCGTGAGGAAGGAGCTGGACCGGGCGACCAAGAGCGGTGACGCGGACTTCGATGCCCACCCGGGGGTCGGGATCTACCTGGCCCTGGTCGGCGGTGTCATCGGCCTGGTCGGTGGGATCGCGGGCCTCCGGCGCGGCAAGACGACCGCGACATCCGGTGGGTACGCCTCCCCCGGGTTCCCTCCGCCGCCGGCGTACGGGCAGCCAGGTCCGGCGGCGCCGCCCGCATACGGCCAGCCCGCTCCCGGGGCAACGCCTCCACCGGCCACGGCTCCACCGGCCACGCCTCCACCGGCCACGCCTCCACCGGCCACGCCTCCACCGGCCACGCCTCCGCCCCAGCAGCCGCCCCCCGAACAGCCGTCGGGCGGAGGCGGGAGCTACCAGCCCTAGCCGTTCCAGCGGCGCCGTGAGGGCGCCGGGCCTCCCCCGAGTGGGCGGCCCGGCGCCCTTCCGTATGCTGGGGTTCGTGCGAACGGCCACCCATCGCGTGGAGACGTCCGGTCGGCGGGTGGTGGACGTCACGGGCCTCGTGGAGGCGTTCGCCCGCGAGGCCGGGGGCGACGGGTTGGTCCACGTGTTCCTCCCGCACGCCACCGCGGGCCTGGCGCTGATGGAGACCGGCTCGGGGTCCGAGCCCGACCTCGACGATGCGCTGGAGCGGCTCCTGCCCCGTGAGGACCGCTACCGCCACCGGCACGGCTCGACGGGCCATGGGGCCGACCACCTGCTGCCGGTGTTCGTGTCGCCCTCGCTGTCGATCCCGGCCGAAGGCGGCCGTCTGCTGCTGGGGACGTGGCAGAGCGTGGTGATCGTGGACCCGAACCGCGAGAACGACACGCGAACCGTCCGGCTCACGTTCGTCCCAGCCTGATCACCGCGTCAGAGGTACTGCCCCCCGTGGTGGTCCTTGCCGTCGGCCGAGGGCGAGGAGATGGCCTGCACGTCGCGCTCCCGGAGCAACAGGAAGTCATCCCCGCCGATCTCGACCTCCAGCCCCGCCTGCGGCAGGAACAGCACCCGGTCGCCCGTCTTCACGTTCCGCACGTCCGGCCCCACCAGCGTGACGTCGCCCCACACGCACCGCTTCGGCGCGGCGGCGGCCGTCGCCGGGATCAGCAACCCGCTCCGCGACCGCCGCTCCCCGTTCTCCGGCTGAGCCACCACCAACCGGTCCCCGGTCAGCCTGATCTCCTCGGCCGCATCGGCCTTCTTGCGGGACCGCGCCCGCGGCGGCGACGTTCCGGATGTCTTCCGACCACTCTGCGACTGGGACGCCCGAGGCATGGCTCGATTCTATCGACGGGACCGGTCCGGGCCGGTCAGTCGAGCAGGGAGGCGGCGATCCTGCTCCGATGGGCGGCGGGCCAGCCCATGAAGGCCGAGATCCACAGGGCTCGCTTGTAGAAGCGGTGGAGGGGGTGTTCCCAGGTGAAGCCGATGCCGCCGTGGACCTGGATGGCCCGCTCGCAGGCGTCGACCGCCGCCTCGGAGGCGTAGGACTTGGCCGCCGCGGCGGCCTCCGGGGCGTCGTCGCTGTCGTTGGCCACGGCCCAGGCGGCCCAGTAGGCCAGGGACCGGGCGCTCTCCACCTCCACGAACGAGTCGGACAGGATGTGGCTCACGGCCTGGTACACGCCGATGGGGCGGCCGAACTGCTCTCTGTGCTTGGCGTGCCCCACCGCCAGGTCCAGGGCCCGCTGGGCCACGCCGACGGCCTCCGCGGCCAGCCCGGCCAGGGCACGGTCCCGGATGGCCGGCAGCAGGTCCTCGGCCTCGCCGGCCGTGGCCAGCTGCCGGGCCGGTGCGCCGTCGAGCACGAGCCGACCCACCGGCCGGGTCGTGTCCACCGTCGGCAGGGCCCCCCACGTCGAGCCGTCGCCGTCGCGTTCCACCGCGTACAGGCCGGGCTCGTCGGGGGCCTGCGCAGCCACCACCACGAGGTCGGCCACCGCCAGGTCGGGAACGAACATCGCGGCCCCCGACAGTCGCCACCCGTCGCCGGCGCGCTCCGCCGTGACGTCGAGATCGGCGGTCCGGAACTCCCCGTCGGCCCCGGCCCACGCCACCGTGGCCGCCGACTTCCCGCTGACCACCCGCTCCAGCAGCTCGCCGTTCTCGGCCAGCGCCGGGAGCGCCATCGTCACGGAGGAGAAGAACGGCCCCGGGAACAGCGCGTACCCGAGCTGCTCGAGGACCACGGCCTCCTCCACGAACCCCATCCCCAGCCCGCCGGCTTCCTCGGGCACCGACACGCCGGTCCAGCCCAGGCCCGCCACCTCGCTCCACCCACCGGCCTCGAATCCCTCGCCGTCCGCGATCTGCGCGACCCGCTCCACCGGGTACCGCTCCGCCAGGAACTCGCGAACCGTTCCCTGGAGCGCCAGCTGGTCCTCGTGCAGCGCGAAATCCATCAACGCCCCTTCGGCAGGCCGAGCACCCGTTCGGCCACGATGTTGCGGAGGATCTCCGAGGTCCCGCCCTCGATCGAGTTCCCCCGGCTCCGGAGCTGGAGGCGCTGCCACTTCCCGTCGAGGACCGAGTGCTCCCCGCCGGAGAGCATCGCGTACGGCCCCTCGATCTCCAGGGCCAGCCTGGTCAGGCGCTGGTTCGTCTCCGACCACACCAGCTTCGCGGTGGACCCCTCGGGGCCCGGCATCCCCGTGGCCAGGAACGACGAGAACGCCCGGTAGTTCGTGAACCGCAGCGCCTGGAGCTCGGTCCACAGCTGGGCGATGCGGTCGCGGAACAGGGGGTCGTCGGCGGCCCGCGCGCCATCGTGCTTGGTGCCGCGCGCCAGCTCCAGCAGGTGGCGCAGGGCCACCTCCAGCCGAACGGTCAGCGCGACCCCCAGCGAGGCCCGTTCGTTCATCAGGGTCGTGATGGCCACGGCCCAGCCGTTCCCCTCGCCGCCCAGCACTCCTCCCGCGGGGACGCGCACATCGGTGAGGAAGATCTCGTTGAACTCCGATTCGCCGGTGATCTGGCGGAGGGGCCGGACCTCCACGCCGGGGGAATGCATGTCGAGCACGAAGTACGTGAGGCCCTGGTGCTTGGGGCCGCCGGTGTCGGTTCGGGTCAGCAGGATGCAGAAGTCGGCGATGTGGGCGAACGACGACCACACCTTCTGCCCGTTCACCACGTAGTCGTCGCCGTCGCGGACCGCGCGGGTGGTGAGCGAGGCCAGGTCGCTCCCGCTCCCCGGCTCGGAGAACCCCTGGCACCACACGTGCTCGGCGGTGAGGATGGGCTTGAGGTACCGCTGCCGCTGCTCCTCGGTGCCGTGGGCCAGGATGGTGGGGCCGGCCATCCCCAGCCCGATCACGCCCATGTGCTCGGGGGCCTCGGACCGCGACATCTCCTCGAGCGCCATGACCTGGTGGGTGATGGGGGCCTCGTGGCCGCCATACGCCTTCGGCCAGGTCAGTCCGACGAAGCCGGCCTCGTACAGCTTCCTCGACCAGTCACGGTAGAAGGCGGTCCGCTCCTCGCCCTCGGGCTCCCGGTGTCCGGGCTGGCCCCACCCCTCCGGGATGTTCTGTTCGAGCCACTCGCGGAGGCGGGCTCGGAACGAGGCTTCCTCGGGCGTGTCGCGGAAGTCCACGTCCTCGATCGTACCCGGAATGACCGGCGGTCAGCGAACGGGGCCGCCGGACGCGAGCCCCGATAGGATGCGGCGCCGATGATCGCGGACGAGCTGATCGACGAGGCCGTGGAGGCCCTGGAGGCCTCCTCCACCATCGACCACTGGCAGCGCGACCGGGAGCGCATCGAGGCCGAGGAGCTGCTCACCCATCTCGTGGGGCCGGACTGGCAGCCGGAGGACACGGTCCCCCCGACGGTGATCCGGAGCTTCCGGCGCCTGGTGGCGCGGCGGGCCACCGGCGAGCCCGTGCCCTACATCAAGGGGTACGCCGAGTTCCGGGGACTGAAGCTCATCGCGAAGCCCGGTGTGTTCGTGCCCCGGGACTCCACCGAGTTCCTGGCCGAACAGGCCGTCCGCCGGCTGCGCCGCAGAACGGCCCCGGTCCACGTGGACCTTGCGACGGGCTCCGGCCCGGTGGCGCTGGCCGTGGCGAACGAGGTCCCCGGGGCGGAGGTCCACGGCACCGACCTCGCCGCCAAGCCCATCGCCACCGCGAGGGCCAACGCCCGCCGCCTCGGCCTCGCCGTCCGGTTCCACCGGGGCGACCTGTTCGGCGCGCTCCCGACCGACCTCCGGCACCGGGTGGACGTCATCACCTTCCACCCCCCGTACGTGGGCAAGCGCGAGGTCAAGACGCTCCCCATCGAGGTTCTGGGGTTCGAGCCACTGGAGTCGCTCACCGACCACAGCCCCAAGGGCCTCGGCCTGATCGAACGCACGGCCGTGGAGGCGTGGGGGTGGCTCGGGTCCCGTGGATGGCTCCTGATCGAGGTCAGCCCGGACCGCTCCCGGGCCGTGGCCACGCTCCTGCGCCGGGCCGGCTACTCCGAGGTCCGCAGCACCAAGGGCGGCATCGCCGTGACCCGCGTCCTCACGGCCCGGACCTGAACAGCCCGGCTACTCGGCCGGCGCCGGTTCCAGGGCCTCGGCGACCGCCTCTATCGTGGGATCCTCCCGGGCCGGTCGGATCATGACCAGGGTGAGGACGAACCCCAGCAGCACGAGCGCCGCCCCGACCAGGAAGGCCTGGTGGAACCCCCCGACGATCGAGCCGAGCCTGGCGTCGGGCGAGGAGTCCGAGGCCGCGCGGGCCAGATGGGCGGTCCGGGTGGTCGACACCGTCACCAGCAGCCCCAGGCCGAGCGCGCCCCCGACCTGCTGCGACGTGTTGATGAGCCCGGAGGCCACGCCGCTCCGCTCCGGCGGCACGCCCTGGAGCGCGGCGATCGCGTCCGGGACGAACGCGAACCCCAGCCCCAGGCCCCCGACGATGAACGCCGGGAGCAGGTCCCACAGGTACGTCCCGTGCACGGGCAGCCGCGTGTACCAGAGCATGGTTGCCGCGACCATCAGGAGGCCGGTCGCGAGCACGCTCCGGATCCCGATGCGGGTCACCAGGTACTGCCCGAGGCCCGCCGACGCGATGACGGCGAACCCGAACACCAGGTACGACATTCCGGTGCGCAGGGGCGAGAACCCCAGCACGAGCTGCATGTAGAACGACAGGAAGTAGAACATCGCGAACACCCCGGCCCCGATGAGGAAGCCGACGACGTTCGCGCCGGAGAGGGTCCGGTTCCGGAAGATCGACAGCGGCAGCAGCGGCTCGGGTGATCGGGACTCGAGCCACAGGAACACCGCGATGAGGCCGGCCGCCAGCGCGAACAGCAGGAGGCTCCGACCCGACGTCCAGCCGTGGTCGATGGTGCCCACCAGCGCGTACACCAGCACCATGAGCCCCGCGGTGACCGAGACCGCCGCCGGCACGTCGTACCGCCGGACCTCGCGCTCGATCCTGCTCTCGATCAGGACCCGGACGCTCGCCACGATCACCACCGCGCCCACCGGCACGTTGATGAAGAAGATCCACCGCCACCCCAGGGAGTCGACCAGGATCCCGCCGAGCAGGACCCCGGCCACCCCGCCGAAGCCCGCGATCCCGCCCCAGATGCCCAGGGCCTTGTTCCGTTCGGCGCCCTCCTTGAAGGTCGTCACGAGGATGGACAGCGCCGCGGGGGAGATGATCGCGGCGCCGATGCCCTGCAGGGCCCGCGCCGCGATGAGCAGGCCGCTCGACGTCGACAACCCGCAGGCCAGCGACGCCCCGGAGAACAGGACCAGCCCGATCATGAACATCCGCTTGCGCCCGATGAGGTCGGCGGCCCGACCCCCGAGCAGCAGGAGGCCGCCGAATGTGATGGCGTAGGCCGTGCTGACCCACTGGATGCTCTCGGAGGAGAAGCTCAGCGCTCGCTGGATGGTCGGGAGCGCGACGTTCACGATCGCCACGTCGAGCACCACCATGAACTGCGTCGCCCCCAGCAGCACCAGCGACAGCCACTTCCTGCGGTCGGTCACCTGTTCCTCGGACATTGGCCGGATCCCCTTCGTCTCTCGTTTGCATCACGGCCCACCGGAACATGCCGACCGGCGAGCCGGGAGAGCCTATTGAACGCACAACCCACTGACACGCCGGCGAAATTCCGGACGGGGCAGAAAGGCGAGCCGGCGGGAGACTACCGGGAGGCCTTGCCGGCGAGCGGGGCGCTGCGCTTGAGCTGCTTGGCGCGGAGCACGGCGGGGTCCCGGGGGTCGAGGGGCAGCACGCGGTCCGAATCGTCCCTCCGGGGGCCGGTTCGGTGCTGGATCTGCATCCGCCGCATGATCGTGCTCCCTGTCGACCGGGTGATCCGGTCGATCACCCTTGGCCGTTCGAATCGGACGGTCGAAGGTCTCACTTGAGCCCGAACGGGGGATACGCGGGGGAAGATTCGGGACCACTTGCCCGCCCACCACCCAGGAGTCAGGATCCCGGCAATGGAACCGTGTTGGGGGGCTGCGATCGTCGGCCTGCTGCTGAAGGCCTCCACCTGGTGGACGATCGGAGTGGGGGTTGCTGCCGCCCTGTTCGTCGGTGCCTTCGTCGGGAACCTGTTCTCCGGCCGAGCGGCCCGGGCCCGCGCCCGGCCCTCGGTGTACGCGATCATCCAGCGCCATCTGGACGACGAGCGGGCCGAGGACGATCGATGACGGAGAACGCGGCTCGCCCGACGTTCTTCGACCGGCTGGACGCCGCCATCAAAGCCACCCCGACGTCGTCGACGGACGTGTGGCGCCGGCTGTCCGAGCTGGTGGACCCCGCGCTGTACCGACCGAAGCTCGCGGAGGACATCGAGACGGTGGTCCAGAAGCTCCGATGGGGCAACGACTATGCGGTGATCGCAAATCCGCGCGACCAGATCCACATCCAGCTGGCCCCACCGGACCTGGAGCTGCTGGCGCTCATGGACGGCACGCGCACCGTGAAGGAGATCGTGCTCGAACGGTTCGAGGACAGGGGGACCCTGGAGCTCGAGAGCGTCGCCGCCATGGTCAAGAGCCTGTACGAGGCGAACTTCCTCACGACGAGGTTCCAGGACGTGGACGCCGCGGTGAAGGAGTCCATGGACACGGCCTCGCTGGCCAGGAGGAAGGCCCGGACCTTCGGCCGGACGCTCTCGATCGAGTGGAACGGGGCCGACAGGCTGGTGCAATGGCTGTACCGCCACGGCCTGAAGGTCTTCTTCAACAGATGGGTCCTGGCGCTCACCGCGGTGGCGTCCGTGGCGGGGTTCGCGGCGTTCGTGGACACGGCGGGCTCCCACCGGTTCAGCCTGGCCGGGAAGTCCCTGGCGCTGGGGTTCGTGCTGCTGCTGGTGCTCGACTTCGTCGCGGTGTTCGTGCACGAGCTCGGGCACGCGCTGGTGCTTGTCCGCCACGGCCGTCACATCAAGAGCGCCGGGTTCCTGATCTACTTCGGGTCGCCGGCGTTCTTCGTCGAGAGCACCGACGTCCTGATGTTGGACAAGCGGGCCCGCCTCACGCAGTCGGCGGCGGGACCCTACGCCGACATGATCCTGGCCGCCGTGGTCTCCCTCGTGGCGTGGGCCTCCCCCGGATGGTTCCTGGCCGAGACGTTCTACCGGTTCGCGGTGATCACGTACCTGTCGATCCTCATGAACCTCATCCCCCTGCTGGAGCTGGACGGGTACTGGCTGCTGGCAGAGGCCATCGACGTGCCGGACCTGCGGCCCCGCTCGCTCTCGTTCCTCCGCCATGACCTGTGGCACAAGATCCGCCACCGCGAGCGGTGGAAGAAGCAGGAGGTGGGGCTCGCCGCCTACGCGATCCTGGGGACGATCTTCACGCTGTTCTCGTTCTACACGGCGTACTTCTTCTGGGAGACCATCTTCGGTGGTCTGGTCCGGCGGCTGTGGCGAGGAGGGCTGACCAGCAAGATCATCCTGGTGGCGCTGGGGTTGTTCGTCCTGGGTCCGCTCATCCGGGGGGCCCTGAACCTGCTGGGAGCGGTGCTCAGGCAGCTCCGGTCGTGGTACCGGGGCATCCGGTTCCGGTTGCAGTTGAAATGGCGCGTGGAGGCGGCCGAGATGATCGACGCGCTGCCGGCCTTCGGGGACATCCCCGGCGAGGTCCTCAACGACCTGGCCGGCCGGATGAGGCTGCGCGAGTACCCGAAGGGGAAGGCCGTCTTCCGCCAGGGTGACGCTGCGGACGCCTTCTACGTGGTCCGCAAGGGCGAGATCCAGATCGTGGAGGAGGACGAGTCGACGGGCCAGGAGCGCGTGATGAAGACGCTCCATCGCGGGGAGTCGTTCGGCGAGCTGGCCCTGCTCATGCAGACCGCCCGCTCCGCCACGGCCCGCGCCACCGGGGAGAGCGAGCTGTTCCAGGTGGACCGCTCGACGTTCGGCCGGCTGCTGGCGAACATGACCGACGTTCCGGAGTTCGTCCCCTCCCTCCAGCAGCTCGGGGAGCTGGGGGCCATGCCGGCGTTCTCGCACCTGGATTCGGCCCAGCTCAACGAGCTGGTCGAGCACGGGGAGTGGGTGAACCTCTCGCCCGGCGAGGTGCTGATGCAGCAGGGCGAGGTGGGCGACGACTTCTTCGCGATCGCCGCGGGCAAGGTCAGCGTGGTGGTCGACGGCGAGCGCGTCGACACGGCGGGGGCCGGCGAGTACGTGGGCCAGATCGCGCTGCTGCTCGATGTCCCCCGGACCGCGACCGTGGTCGCCTACACTCCGGTCCGGGCATTCCGGTTGGACCGCGCCGGGTTCGACCGCCTGGTTGCCGGGACGTTCCGCAAGGGCCTCCTGAAGCAGCCCAGCGCGGATCGGACCCAGCATCACTGAGGAGACCGATGGACTGCTGGCACTGCAAGCGAACCGCGGTGGGGTCCTGCCGGTTCTGCGGCCGGGGGATCTGCGAGGACCACGTCCAGATCCACCCGTTCATCCTCGAGGTGTACCGATCACAGGAGACCACGAAGGTCCTGGTGGTCGAGGACGCCCTGTACTGCGGCGTCTGCACCCCGCGCCCCGACCCCCTCGACGTCCCCGAGCTCGATTGACGAACGCGCAGGTCGCCCAGGCGCCCAGGTGTGTGACGCGCGTCACATCGAGTGGGTGACCGGCGTCACCGTGGTTCGGTGACGGAGGACACATCCGGGTTGGTGACGACGGTCACAGACCTGGCGGGTCCCGGAGGGCGAGGATGCGCGCAGAGGTTGACCACCAACCCACGGGGCCCGCACCCCAGGAGGTGAAGAACATGGCAGACAAGAAGGTGACTCCGAAGGCTCCTTCGGAGAAGAAGTCGGAGAAGTCCGACGCCAAGACGCCCGCCGCGCGCGTCTCCCTCAAGAAGATGAAGAAGTTCAAGAAGGCCTAGCAACCGCCGCACCGAAGTTCTCCCGAACGCGGGTCCGGATCAGAAGTCCCTCCGGACCCGCGTTCGCGTTGCGCGGGGTCGTTCCGAGGAGCGAGACTCCGGTACATGGGTCGCTTCCATCCGGGCGGGGCGGTTCGGTAGGCTCCCCGGGCATGGCTGCCGTGGGGGACGCTGCGACGCTGGACGGCCTCGTGTCGGCCATGTCCACGGCGCCCATCCTGGCCGGCGTTCCCGCCGCCACCATCAGGGGCCTGGCCGGCAAGGGTTCCATCCGGCACTATCGGCGCGGAACCTACCTGTTCCACCAGGGCGACGCCTCGCCGAACGTGCACTACCTGACCGAGGGACGCGTCGAGATCTCGTCGCTCTCGGTGACCGGCCACCGGCAGCTCCACACGACCCTCGAGAGCCACCAGTTCTTCGGGGAGCTGGGGGTGCTCGGCCAGATGCCCCGAACGGCCGCGGCCGTGGCCCTCGAGGACAGCACGGTGTGGGGGGTGGAGGGCGAGGTGTTCCTGGACTTCCTCGCGGCGCAGCCCAAGGTCTCCGGCGCGCTGCTCCGGGCGCTGGCCCGGCAGGTCCAGGCTCACGAGGCGTTCATGGAGGACCTGCTGTTCCTGGACCTCAAGGGCCGGGTGGCCAAGCGGCTCCTCCAGCTCGTGTCGCCATCGCTCGACGACCTGCCGGCCGATGGCGTGGTGGTGCCCAGCGTCGTCACGCACGCGGACCTGGCCAGCCTGTGCGGGGGCTCCCGGGAGAACATCACGAGGATCCTGTCGGAGTTCCAGCGCCGGGGGTTGGTCGAGAGGGTCGAACGCCGCTACGTGCTGAAGAACGTGTCGGGCCTCAGGAAGATCGCGGAGCTGTAGGGGAACGGGCGCGAATCATGTAAGGGCCTCGGTGCTTGATCGGCCCGGGGTCCCAGGGTTGCATGAGTCAACCCAGCTGGTCCGGGGGGAGGCGTCGAGAGCGGTTCTGAGGGACGCACCGCATTTGCTCCCCTTCCGGAAGGCGACTAGCTCGGGGAACTGGCTCAGGGTCCTGACGTCCACCCGGTTTCCGGGTTGTCGGCCAACAGCTTGAGACCGCGGGGCGTGATGCGATCAACGCCTCGGCCGACTCGTTGGATTGCCCTGGCATGGTAGAGATGGACGTAAGCCCAAGCGACGCGGTTCTCGTACAGCCGGCCAGTGCCGCTGGGCAGCAGTTTGGTGCGCTCCTCTTCGGTCACCCCGAATCGGCCAGCGGAGCCATGATCGGTCCACATGACCCTCGACAGGACCTTTGCGATCGCGTAGAGACGAGACGAATCGCGGGGAGCGGGAGCATGGGTGAGGGAAGGCGCGGGTTCCGGGCGGGGAAGCGGACGATACGACGACCCGCGGTGATGTGTGCCGTCAGCGTCCTGCTGGTGGCGACGACGGGGCTCTCCGTGGGCGCGACCTCGGGCGGAGCCACAACGGCCAGGGCCGGCGCCACGTCGTGCGGGGCGTGGACGCAGGTGCCCAGCCCCAACAAGGGCCGGGCACCAAGCTTCCTGAGGGGCGTCGCCTCCGTCGGCTCTGACGACGTGTGGGCGGTCGGGTCGTGGTCACCGAGGCCCGACCTGACCCGGACGCTCATCGAGCACTGGAACGGCACGAGATGGAGCAAGGTCCCGAGCCCGAACCCCGGCCCGGTCAGGAACCTCCTCATCGGCGTCGCCGCGGCGGGGCCGGACGACGTGTGGGCGGTGGGGTGGCGCTTCGATGACGCCTCGACCCCGAGGACGCTCGCGGTGCATTGGGACGGCTCGTCGTGGGCGGTGGCGCCGACCGTTGATCCCGATCCGGGGGGAGCGGGGCTCAACGCCGTGGTCGTCGTGTCACCCGACGAGGTGTGGGCGGTCGGCGGCCAGGGTGCATTCAACGCCGAGGGTAACTTCCCCCGGACGCTCGCCGAGCGCTGGGACGGGTCCTCGTGGACGGCCGTCCCGACCCCGAACCCGGGCGGGGAGGGCATGGAGCTCTCGGCGGTGACCCGCGTGCCCGGCACGGACCACCTGTGGGCGGTCGGGGTCCACCGAACCTTCGGCACCCACCGGATCTGGACCGCGTTCTTCGACGGGACCTCGTGGCGGGCCGTCCTCGGTCCCCACCTGGAGCACGGTTTCGGGCTGTCGGGGGTCGCGGCCGTCGGGCGGCGAGACGTGCTCGCGGTCGGGTGGCACGGCTCCCACCCGCTCGCCCTCCGGTGGGACGGCACCGCTTGGGGTGTGGTGTCGACGCACGCCTCCGGCAGGGGCTTCCTGGCCGGCGCCGCGCGCGTCCCCGGGACGCGGAGGGTGCTCGCCGTCGGCGTCCTCGACGGGCTGGCCCTGGTGGAGCGGTGGGACGGGACGAGGTGGTCGGTGATCCCCAACGACCACGTCGGCGGGGAGTTCCGGGGGGTGGCCGTCCGTGCCCCGGGGGACACGTGGGCCGTGGGCAACCGGGGCGGCACGACGCTCGCCGAACACTTCGCCCCTCACGGCACATCGGTGCCTCGGACGCCCGCGCCCGGGCGGGGCGCCAACGCCCTGACCGGCGTGGCCGCGATCGCCGCGGACGACGCGTGGGCCGTGGGATCGTACATGGACGGGACGGTCCAGCACACGCTGATCGAGCACTGGAACGGGACCAGGTGGCGCACCGTCCCGAGCCCGGACGGGGACCTCGCCATCAACTTCCTCTCCGGGGTGACCGCGCTCTCTCCGACGAACGTCTGGGCGGTCGGATCGACCCGGAACACGGGCCAGCACGTGGGGTCCACGCTCATCGAGCACTGGGACGGCACCCGATGGACGGTCTCCGACGCGCCCGACGGCGGGGACATGTTCGCGGTCGCGGCCCGCTCCGGAACCAACGTGTGGGCGGTGGGCAGCGACTTCGGCAACCCGGGCTCCGAGCACTGGAACGGGGCTCAGTGGGCCTTCGTCCCGACCCCGAACCTGGACGCGATCGGAGGATCATGGTTCGAGGCCGTGGCGCCGGTGTCCCGCTCGCACGCATGGGCAGCCGGCGTGTTCTACGGGAATGACGTGACCTCCCCCCTCTTTGAGCACTGGAATGGCACCCGGTGGAGCCTGCGTCGAGGATCCGATGTCGGGGAGGGAGGGGTCCTGGGGATGGCCGCCCGTTCCTCGAGCGAGATCTGGGCGGTCGGGTTCACCGGCGATCCCTTCTTCCTGCCCCGCGATCCCCTGGTCGAGCAATGGGACGGGAACGCGTGGAGCCAGGTCTCGACTCCCGACCCGGGTTCCAACGACAGCCGGCTGGATGGTGTGGCCCTCGGGCCCGGAGGCGGCGCGTGGGCGGTGGGCTCGGCCGGGACCGCGACCCTGGCCGAACACTGGGACGGGAGCGCCTGGACCATCGCGTCGACGCCCGCTCCGGGGACCGTCAGCGCGCTGGAGGCGATCGCGCGCGTCCCCCACACGAACCGGTTCTGGGCGGTCGGCCACTGGACCGACGGCCGACCCCAGCGAACGCTGGTGGAGTTCCGCTGCGGCTGAGGTGGCAGCCGCGCACGAAAGCACGACGGCCCCGAAGCGACCCTGGTGGTGAGGTCGGGACGGCGGAGGTCATGGTGAACGGGGCCGACGTCATCTACGTCGAAGAAGCTATCGCCGCGGCCGCAGGGGCCACGCCTGCTACCGGGTGAGCTCGGAGAAGGCCTCGGACCTCCGGAAGTTCCTGTCGCGCCATGCCAAGTCGAACTCCATCGACGCGGAGACCCTGGCCCGGCTCGCAATCGTGGCCCGGGAGACCCTGCAGCCCATCGAGGGGGGCCACCCACACCAAGGCACCGTGCGTGGTGGCGGCCCACCTCGCCGAGCGGGCCTGGGCGGTGATGGCGAGGGGCACCCGCTCCTGAACGGGACGCGTCAACGACGCTGGGAGAGGTGGTTTGACAGTGGATCGTCGTGAGGGAATCAGCCGCCGATCATCGACATGCTGCGGTCGGGCCTGACGAAGTCGGGGTGGTTGATGCGGTGGCCCGACCATTTCCGCCACACGCCGCGGCGGATCAGGGCCGCGAGCTCGGAGTCGGTGGCTCCGGAGCGCAGCGGCTCCCGGAGGTCCACCTCCTCCAGCGAGAACAGGCACGAACGGAAGTCCCCCTCGGCGGTGAGGCGGAGGCGGTTGCAGGTGTCGCAGAACGGCTCGGTGACGCTCGAGATGACTCCGATCGCGCCCTGCGCGCCATCGGCGAACCGGTACGAGGTGGCGGGTTCGGCCCCGTGTCCCACCGGGACCAGCGGGTGCGCGGCGTCGATCTGCTCCAGGAGGTTCGCGTTCGGGACCACCTTGGCCCGCTCCCAGGCTTGTTCGGCGTCGAGCGGCATGTACTCGATGAACCGCACCTCGTAGCCGGTCTCGCGAACGAACTCGGCGAACTCCACGGCCTCGTCGTCGTTGGTCCCGCCGATGATCACGCTGTTGATCTTGATCGGGGTGAGCCCGGCGGCCTCGGCCGCCCGCATCCCCGCCAGCACCCGGTCCAGGGCGTCGCGGCGGGTCATCTGTTCGAACCGGTGCCGCATCAGGGAATCGCACGACACCGTGACCCGGTCGAGCCCGGCCCGGGCCAGCGGCTCGGCCAGCCGGTCCAGGAGGAGCCCGTTCGTGGTCATGGACATCTCGAGGTCCGGACTCGCCTCCCGGAGCATGCGCACCAGCACCGGGAGGTCGGCCCGGACCGTGGGCTCACCGCCGGTGATCTTGATCGAACGGACCCCCAGCGACACGAACACGCCCACCACCCGCGTGATCTCCTCGAACGTGAGGATGTCCGACTTGGGCAGCCAGGCCAGGCCCTCCGCCGGCATGCAGTACGTGCACCGGAAGTTGCACCGGTCCGTCACCGAGACGCGGAGATCGTCGGCGATCCGGCCGAACGTGTCGACCAGCGGTCCGGCACCCGGCGGATCGGTCTCGGGGGGCGTCCAGGTGGGGTCGTTCGTCATCCCCACCAGGGTACCCCGAACGCGGCCGACGCTCTCCCGAGGGGTCCGGGTCCGAACCGCGGCACAATAGGGCCATGCGGGAAAGGATCCGGGCGGCGGTGGTCACGGTGTCCGACGGCGTGTCCGGGGGCACCAGGGAGGATCGCTCCGGGCAGGCGGCCGAGGACATGCTCCGGGAGGCCGGCTTCGAGGAGGTCGACCGCCGGGTGGTTCCCGACGTCGGTCCGCAGATCGAGGCGGTGCTCCGCGACCTGGCCGGGGAACCCGTGGACCTCGTGGTCACCACCGGCGGGACGGGGTTCGGGCCGCGGGACGTCACGCCGGAGGCCACCCGCGCCGTGATCGAACGGGAGGCTCCCGGGCTCGCCGAGCTGATGCGGGCGGCCGGGCTGGCCCACACGCCCCAGGCCGCGCTGTCGCGGGCCGTTGTGGGAACCGTCGGGGGAACGCTCGTCGTGAACCTGCCGGGGAGCCCTTCCGGCGTCCGCGAGAGCCTCGAGGCGGTGCTCCCGGTCCTCCCCCACGCGCTCGACCTGCTGGCCGGCCGGACCGGAGAGCACCCCACCGGTCACGCACCCCCGGGGGAGACACGGCCCGGGCCCGCCACCTCGGCGGATGTCCCGTCGCGGGAGGCCTGGAGGGTGGTGGCCACGGCCGTGAAGGTCCACGGGAACCCGCCCTGCCGGGTGGGACAGCGCCTCTCGATCGGGCCCGGCGGCCCCCTCGAGGGAACGCTCGGGTGCGCGGAGTTCGACTCGGCGGCGGTGGCCGATGCGGCCGGGGTGGCGGCCGGCCGCGAGCCCGTGACCAGGACCTACACCCACGAACTCGGTGACGTCGAGGTGTTCCTGGAGCCCCGGGCCCGGGCGCCGCTCCTGGTGGCGGTGACGGCGACTCCCATCGCGCTCGAGCTCCTGCGAGCGGTCGGGGCCCTGGGGTGGCGGACCGCCCTGGTGGAACCGCGGACCGAGCGGATCCTGCCCGAGCACCGTGCCGCAGCGGATCGGGTGCTGGAATCGCTGGATCCGGGCGACCTCGACCCCGACGCATCCGTGGTCCACACCGACCACGACGCCCCCGGGGTGGCCGAGTCCGTGGCCGCGGCGCTCCGCACGCCCGCCGGGTTCGTCGGGGTACTGGGGAGCCGCCGGCACGTCGGGCCGCACGTGGAGGCCCTCCGGGCGGCCGGGTTCTCCGACGAGGATCTGGCCAGGGTTCGCTCGCCGGTGGGTCTGGACGTCGGCGCCCGAACGCCCGCCGAGATCGCCGTGTCGATCGCCGCCGGCCTCCTGGCCGCGCGGGCCGGGCGCGTGGGCGGCTGGCTCGACCGGTCCACGGGCTGAACCATGCGCCCCTCGATCCGCATGGCCCTGTCCGTCACCGGGGTCCTGGCGTGCCTGACCGGGGCGGTGTTCTTCCTCCAGGGCGTGGGGATCCTGGGCGGCAGCTTCATGAGCAGCACGATCACGTGGACGGTGATCGGGGCCCTCATGGTGGCCGGAGGGGCCGCGCTGCTGTCGCTCGGGAAGCCGAACACCACTCGGCGCGGGGGCCGCTGAGGCTTACCGGGATCGCCGGGGGGGCCGGCCAGGCAGACGGTCCAGGAGCATCCCCGCGCCCCGGACCACGCACGACAGCGGCTCGGGATCGACGAGCACCTTGATCCCGCACTCCCGTTCGAGGCGCAGGGCCAGGCCGGCCAGCAGCGCCCCGCCGCCGGTCAGCGTGATCCCCCGGGAGGCGATGTCGGGGACGACCTCCGGGGGTAGCCGTTCGAACACGGAGACCACCGTGTCGCAGATCGTCGCCACCGGCTCGGCCAGGCCCTCCGCCAGCGCAGAGGAATGGACCCGGACGGTCTGGGGCTTCCCCGTCGCCACGTCGCGTCCCATGAACTCGATCACCACGTTCCGCGCGCTGGCGAACGCCGAGCCCCCCACCACCTTCAGCCGCTCCGCGGTCCGCTCGCCGATCATGACCCCGAGCTCCTTGCGGCAGTACGCCATCACGGCCTGGTCCAGGACGTCGCCGCCCACCGGGGCGTTCGTGCTGGCCACGATGCCGCCCAAGACGAAGACCGCCACATCCGTGGTGCCGCCGCCGATGTCCACCACCATCGATCCGCGAGGGGCCTCCACCGGCAGCCCCGCGCCGACGGCCGCCGCCAGGGGCTCGGACACGATGGTCACCCGGCGGGCCCCTGCCTGGAGCGCCGCCTCCTCCACGGCCCGCTGCTCCACCTGGGTCACGGCAGTGGGAACGCACACGATCACCCGGGGCTTCACGAACCGCCGTCGGTGATGGACCCGCAGGATGAAGTCCCGGAGCAGGTGCTGGGCCGCCTCGAAGTCCCCGATCACGCCGGATCGCAGCGGGCGGATGACGTCGATGGGCTCGGGCGCCCGCCCCAGCATCTCCTTGGCCTCGGCCCCCACCGCGAGGAACCGCCCGCTCTCGCGGTCCACCGCGACGAACGAGGGCTGGTCGAGCACGACCCCCCGGCCCCGCACGAACACCAGCGTGTTCGCGGTCCCGAGGTCCACCGCGAGGTCGTGGCCGAGCGCCGACCACGGTGCACGGAGCCGGGGCCGCCGCCTCGGCGGGGCAAAGGGGTCGCCCAGGTCCAGCATGGCTCGTCTCGCTCCTGCCCCGCGGCGGCGCCGGGCCGGCGCCCCGCCCGCGAGGGGGCCGGATCATAGGCCCGGCCCGTGCCCCGTTGTGGGATTTGCGGAATCCTTCTTCGGCCCCCCGGGGATCTGTCCGGGGTTCCATGACGAGGCGGGGTGGGTCGGGGATACTAGGGCCGGTCGTGCAGCACACCCCGTCTCCTCGTCCCTCGCCCAGCCGTGGCCTGTCCGATCGCCAGCGCCGGCAGCGCGCCTTCCTGGCGTTCGTCGTGGTGACGGTGCTCTTCGTCGCGTGGGCGGTGGGCCCGGGGCTGCCGTTCACGCACCGGAACGCGCGCGGTGGGGTGCCCTCATCCGCCCCGGCGCCGTCCTCCGGCACCTCGGTGGCGCCGCCCACGAGCACCGGGATCCCCGCGGCGAACCCGATCAAGCACGTGGTGTTCCTGGTCAAGGAGAACCGGACCTTCAACCAGTACTTCGGGTTGTACGGCCACGGCGCGGCGGGGGCCACCGAGGGCGGCACCCTGACCTGCACCGGCAACCCCAAGCACTGCGAGCCGGGACCGATGTACCACCTGACCCCGGCCGTGGACCAGCAGCCCCACGACATCACCCACGGGTTCTCCTCCGGGCTGTACTCGATCGACGGCGGCCGGATGGACGGCTACAACATCATCGGCGACGGCGAGGACATGAGCGGGTACTCGGTCATGAAGCGGGGCCCGTGCGACGCCGATGCCGGCGAGGGGTGCCTCCCGAACTACTACCGCTACGCGGACCGGTTCGTGCTGGCCGATCACTTCTTCACGTCGATGTACGGCCCCACGTTCCCCGAGCACCTGTACACGGTGGCCGCACAGTCCGACGGGATCGTGGACAACAAGTCGACCACCGACCATCCGGGCTCCTACTGCGACGACGCCACCGAATACACGCCGCACTTCCCCCTGGATGAGCTGACCCCCGGGGACATCCGGACCATCATGGGGATCGAGAACGACATCACCGACGCTGTCCCCGACAACCTGTACCGGATCAGCAGGTACTGGGAGAAGATCCGGACCTGCGTCGACGTCAAGACCCTGCCCGACGAGCTCCAGGTCGCGCACGTCGACTGGAAGTACTACGCCGACGCCAACCAGTGGCAGAACGCCCTCCAGGCCATCCACCACATCTGGGACGGCCCCCTCCGGTCGCACGTCCAGGACCCGGACAACTTCCTCACCGACATCCAGGCGGGGAGGCTGCCCCAGGTGTCCTGGCTGATCCCGCCGGAGCCCTACAACGAGCATCCCGGGAGCGGAGTCTCTGCGTGTGCCGGCGAGAACTGGACCGTCCAGCAGGTGAACGCGGTGATGCACTCGAAGTACTGGCGGTCCACGGCCATCGTGGTCGTGTGGGACGACTTCGGCGGCTTCTACGACCCCGTGCCCCCGCCTCACTACGACGTCATGGGCCTGGGCCCCAGGACGCCCGCCCTGATCATCTCGCCGTACACGAGACGCGGGAACAACCCGGACGGCGGGTACGTCGATCACACCGACTACGAGTTCTCCTCGGTGCTGGCGTTCATCGAGGCGACGTTCGGGGTGAAGCCGCTCACGAAGCGAGACGAGCAGGCCAACCCGCTGGCCGGCGCGTTCGACTTCGAGCACCCCGACTTCGACCGGCTCGCGCTGAAGTACCGGAGCGACTGTCCGTACGGCACCGCCCTGACACCCGAATAGACGAACGAGGAGCCCGGGCCCCGCGGAAGCGGCGGTCCGAGCACCCGGGAAGGCAGTTGTCATGCAGAGGACGAATCCGCTGTTCCGGCCGCCGGCCAGCCGGGGGCAATCGGCCCGTCACCGGGCCATCCGCCGGCGCCGGATGGTCCTCGCCCTCGTGGTGGTGGTCGCCCTGGTGGCGGCCCTCGTCGCCTTCTCGGACCACCTGCCGTTCATCGGGAAGGACTCCGGCAAGACCTCCGCCAACGAACCGGGGAAGGGCACCCACCGGGATGGCAACGGGAAGGCCTCGAACGGGAGCGGTTCCGCCGCCGCCGTGATCGCCCCAGGGAAGACGCCGATCAAGCACATCGTCTTCCTGATCAAGGAGAACCGGACGTTCGACAACTACTTCGGGCTGTACGGCCACGGCTCGGATGGAGCCACCGAGGGGAAGACCGCGAAGTGCTTCGGCAGCCCGAAGCACTGCGTGACCGGGGACACCATCCCGCTGAAGCCTGGGTACGACATGCAGCCCCACGACATCACCCACGGGTTCTCCTCGGGGCTGTACGCCATCGACGGCGGCAAGATGGACGGCTACAACATCATCGGCGAGGGCGAGGACCTCGAGGGCTACACGCAGATGAGCCGGGACTGCAAGATCTCCCCGGCGAAGGAGGCCAACGCGAAGAAGCAGGGCAGCGGGTGCCTGCCGGCCTACTGGTCATACGCGGACCACTACGTGCTGGCCGACCACTTCTTCACGTCGATGTACGGGCCCACGTTCCCGGAGCACCTGTACACGGTGGCGGCGGACTCGTTCGAGATCGTCGACAACAAGTCCGACATCGGGGGCGAGGCCTCGTACTGCGACGACCCCGCGGAGCGGGTGCCGCACTTCAAGCAGACGCTCTCGAAGTCGGACAAGCAGCACATCATGGGGCTCGAGGACGACATCACCACGGACATCCCCGACCAGCTGGTGCGGATCTTCAGCCCGTACACCGAGCAGATCAACACCTGCGTGGACATCCCGGCCCTGCCCGATCAGCTGGAGCAGAAGGGCATCAGCTGGTCGTACTACGCGGAGCCGAACCACTGGCAGAACGCGCTCCAGGCCATCGACCACATCTGGCACGGGCCCATGCACTCGAAGATCAAGGACCCCACGGACTTCTACGCCGACATCCAGGCCCACCGGCTGCCGGCGGTGTCCTGGTTGGTGCCGCCGGAGCCGTACAACGAGCACCCGTCGGACGCGACGATCAGCATCTGCGCCGGCGAGAACTGGACCGTCCAGCACATCAACATGATCATGCAGTCGGACTACTGGAAGGACACCGCGATCGTCGTGGTGTGGGACGACTTCGGGGGCTTCTACGACCACGTGAAGCCGCCCCACTACGACATCATGGGTCTGGGCCCGCGGACCCCCGCCCTGATCATCTCGGCATACACGAAGAGCGGGGACAGCCCGGACGGCGGCTACGTGGACCACACCGACTACGAGTTCTCCTCGGTGCTCTCGTTCATCGAGCACAACTGGGGGCTGCAACCGATGACCCAGCGGGACAAGCAGGCCGACCCGCTGTCCGGGGCGTTCGACTTCTCCCGCAAGCCGGCCGACCCGCTGGTCATCGACTACCGCAAGGATTGCCCCTACGGCTCGGACCTCCTGGAGATCCAGCCGATCCCGGGCAAGCACAAGGACTGATCGGGGGGTCGGTCAGTAGGAGATCTTGGGGGGCCAGCCGATGCTGTCGCCGGGCGGCTTCTCGGGGAGCGGACCGGGCTTCAGGATCGGCAGGGGATCGGGGGCCAGGAGGTTCGCGCGCGTTCGCGTGAAGTCGAAGACGTGCTCGAAGTTGTGCGTGTTCGCGATCCGGTCCGTGAGGTGGGAGAGGCCCCAGTTGTCGGCGATGAACTTCGCCGGTGAGGTGAACTCGCCGAGCTCGTGGTCGATCATCCTTCGATTCGCGTACGGGGAGATCACCAGCATGGGGACCCGGATCCCGAGTCCCAGCTCGTCGAGCTTCGGCGGCTCCACGGGGTCGTAGGTCCCGCCCCACTCGTCCCACGTCACGAAGATCGCGGTGTGCTCCCAGGCCGGGCTCTGCATGAGGGCGCTGATCAGCTCCGTGGCCCAGTTCTGGGCCCAGATCGTGCTGTAGGGCGGGTGGTCGGAGAACTCGTACCGCGGGGTGACCCACGTGACCGCGGGGAGCCGGTTCGCCTTGACGTCGCCGATCAGGTCGTCGACGTCGCGGACGTGCTCGTCCCACAGGTGGGTGTTCCGGACCCCGTCGACGGCCGAGTACGCGTTCCAGATGTACCCGTCCTCGGTGTCGTCGGCCGAGTAGAAGGCCCAGTCCACCTGCTTTCGAGAGAGCTGCTGGCCCTGCGTGTCGAACGTGAAGCAGGGCCGGGCTCCGTGGAGCTTCTCGCCAGTCTCGTACGAGTAGATGTCGACGTACGCGCCGGGGGGCGCGTCGCATCCCCACGTCTTGGCCAGGCCCTGGTCCTCCCGGATCTTCAGGACCTCGGGGCTCTGCCCGGGGTTGTCGAACGCCCCGCCCGAGGTGCCCGCGATCATGTACAGGTGGTTCGGGTACGACGCGCTGTTCGCCGAGGAGAAGAAGTTGTCGCACAGCACGAAGTTCTCGGCCCAGTGCCACCAGTTCGCGATGCCGTCGCGGTCGTGCACGGTGTAGGCGAAGCCGATCGTCGAGGAGTCGAAGTCGGCGAACCCGTCCATCCGGCCGTCGTGGATGTCGGTGACGGCGGCGATGCGGTCGTGGGGGAGGTCGCCGGGCAGCCACTCCGGCGCAGCGGTGAGCGGGACCTCGCTGCCGTCGCGGACCCCGGTCAGGGTGACGTTCCGTGCGCCCGGGAACCTCCCGAACATGTGGTTGAAGGAGCGGTTCTCGAGCATCACGTACACGGCCCGCTTGATGGGCCATCGCGTGTCGAGCGTGGTGGGGTCCTGGAACGGCCGGCCGGACCCGTCGAGCAGCTCCTTGAGGCCGAACCCCCCGGCCCCGGCCAGGGCGACGGCCCCGCCGGCCACGGCGGCGCGCCGCAGGAACGTTCGTCGGGGGACGCGCTGGGATGCCATGAGTCGACCGAACGTACCAGGGCGATCTCAGAAGCAGGCGACGAAAGCGTTGCGATCCGGTGAAGTCGGAGTGCTACGCGCCCGCGGGCTGCAGCTCGCCGGCGCGAACGCGGGCCCGCCAGTACTCCTGGCCCTCCTCGGGGAGTGTGTAGATCGGGTCGTAGTACGGGTAGCGGCGGGTGAGGGCCCCGGGGTCGTCGTACTCGATCCCGGTCCGGTAGTTCTTGGTCCAGGAGGAGATCCCGCGCTCGCGGTCGTACTCGTCGACCTGGTGGACCCAGCGCTTCCCCACGAACGGGACGTCGCACACCATGCGCGGGGTGGCGAACCCGGGGAGGAACCCCATGATCGCGTGCTGGAGGGCCTGGGTCTCGGCCACCGAGGTCCGCCAGTGCTCGCTGTTCGGGATCATGTCGCACATGTAGAAGTAGTAGGGCATGACCTTGCCGTGGTCGAGGAGCGTGAAGCACAGCTCCAGGATGTCGGCGGGGGTCGTGTTCACGCCCCGGAGCAGCACGCCCTGGTTCCGGACGTCGCGGAAGCCCATATCGAGCAGCTTGCGGACCGCCCGGGCCACCAGCGGCGTGACCTGCTGGGCGCAGTTGATGTGGGTGTGGACCGCGATGTCCACGCCGCGTTCATTCGCCTTCGTGGCCAGGCGTTCCAGGCCCTCGAGGACCTCGTCCTGGAGGAAGTGCTGGGGGATGCCCATGAGGCCCTTCGTGGCCAGGCGGATGTCGCGGATGTTCTCGATGTCGAGCAGCTGGGAGACGAACGACTCCAGTCGCTTGATCGGCAGGTTCGCCACGTCGCCGCCCGAGACCACCACGTCGCGGACCGAGGGGGTCCGGCCGAGGTAGTCGAGCATCGCGTCCCACCGCTCCTGCTGCTTCTGCTCGAACTTGTACTTCAGGAACTGCGGGGTGTCGTTGCCGACGAGGTCCATGCGCGTGCAGTGCCCGCAGTACTGGGGGCACGTGTTCAGCAGCTCGGCGAGGACCTTGGTGGGGTAGCGGTGCGTGAGGCCCTCGACGGCCCACATGTCGGCCTCGTGGAGCGAGTCGCGCGACGCCATCGGGTGGTTCGTCCACTCCGGGTGGCGGTCGCTGAAGGCCGGCGCCATGTACCGCCGCACGCGGTCGTTCCGGAGGTCCTCGACCTCCATCGTGTTGATCATCTGGGGCGGGATGAGCATGGACATCGTGGCCCGCTCCTGCTGGTCCCGGAGGATGTCCTGGGACAGGTCCTCGGTGAGGAAGGGACCGAGGACCCGTTGGAACTCGCCCAGGTTCTTCACGGAGTGGGCCCGCTGCCACTGGGCGGACTCCCACTGCTCGGTGGTGACGTCCCGGAATCCGGGGATCCGGCGCCAGTCGGGTTCGACGAACTCGCGCCGCAGGGGGTACTCGAACGTCTGCTGGGACGCGCGAGCCCGGGCCTCGCGGTGCGCCGGGCGGTCGGGGTGGTTGCGTTCGGCCATGGTCGTGGTCGCCGTCGTGGACAGAGGATATTCGGTTCCAGCGCCATGATAACGGACAGGACAGGAGGATTCGACCGACCGGACGAATGAGGTTCGCCAGTCCCCCGGGGTTCTGGGCCCGTGATTTCGCCTCGAAACATGCTTGCGTCCGCGATCCCCCGGGCTAGGGTTGGGCTCGATGTCCGCTCGGAGCGCGACCCGGAGGATCGGACCCGCGCGCCGGGACCCGAAGGGAGGCGGTTGCGCGCCGTGCTGACCGCGCCGTTCCTCGTGGCGTCCGGCCTCCTCGTCGTCTCCGGGATGGCCAAGGTGGTCCGCCCCGGCTCCGGATCCCGGGCCCTTCGGGACGCCGGCCTGCCCGGGCCGCCGTGGGCGGTCCGGCTGCTCGGGACCGTGGAGGTCGTCGTGGGCGGCGGGGCGGCGGTCCGCCCGTCCGGGCCCGCCGCGGCGGCCGTCGCGCTCCTGTACGCGGGGTTCGCCGCGTTCCTGGTGTGGTTGGTGCGGACGGGGTCCGCGCGATCCTGCGGATGCATGGGTTCGCGCGAGGTTCCGGCCTCGTGGCTCCACGCGGCGCTCGACTTGGCGGCGGGGACGACGGCCGCGGCCGTCTCGATCCGGCCGGTGGCCGGTCTGGGCCCGATCGTGACGGCGTCGCCGGCGCGAGGGGCGGTCGTGGTGGCCGGGCTCGCGGCCGCCGGCGCGCTCGCGGTGGCGGTGGTGGCCGAGGTGCCCGGGGCATTCGCGGCGTATCGGCGGGGCGGCTATCGCCACAAGGAGGAGACGCCTGGCATCCGGACCCTGTCGCTCGTGCGGAGGCCGGGCCGGTGACGCAACGGGTGGCCCGGGCGGTGTCCAGGGCGCTCGGCCGCACGACATCCCGGCGCGGGTTCCTGACGAAGGTGGCGCTGGTCGGTTCGGCGGTGGCGGTGGCCCCGATCCGCTTCCTGGTCCGGCCGGTCTCCGCGCGGTCGATCGTGCGGTGCCCGGACTGTGCCGGGGGGCGGGCGTGCTGCGACGGGTGGACGGCGTTCTGCTGCACGATCAACGACGGCCAGAACACCTGCCCCGCGAACTCGTACATGGGCGGGTGGTGGAAGTGCACGGACTACCGGGGGAACGGGGCCTGTTCGAAGGAGGGGTTCCGCTACTACATCGACTGCAACCGGACCCCGGGCACGTCCTGCCCCGGCGGCTGTCATTGCGCGGAGGACAGCTGCTTCGACCGTTCGACGTGCTGCAACGTCTTCCGCTACGGACAGTGCAACACCGAGGTCCCCGGCGTCACCGAGGTCGTGTGCCGGGTGGTGACGTGCGTGAGCCCGGCGCAGCTGTACGTGACCTGCGGCGACACGCTGAAGGTCGAGAACGCGGTGTGCAGCCACGAGGCCGGCTGCCTGTAGGGAGGTGCGCGGTGGAGGTCCTGCTCTCGGTCCTGGTGATGCTGGTGGCCCTCATGGGGCTGCTGGTGGTGGGGCTCCTGCGGAGCCACGCGGAGATCCTGCGGCGGCTCGACGAGATGGAGCGCGGCCGGCTCGAACGGGCTGATCGGCCGGCCCTCCTGTCCGCTCCGGGAGCCGAGGCCCTTCCCACGCCGCCCGCCGCGGCCCTGTCCGAGGCCCACGACATCGCGGGGTTGTCTCTCGGCGGCGACGCCGTGAAGGTGGCCGTGGCCGGGGTCTCCGGCCGGACCCTCCTGGCATTCCTGTCGAGCGGGTGCACGTCGTGCGGGGCGTTCTGGGATGCGTTCGCCGGGGAAGCGGCGGCGCGAATGCCGGGCGGCGCGCGGGTGGTGATCGTGTCGAAGGACCCGGAGTTGGAGAGCTCGTCCCGACTGCGTGACCTCGCCCCGGACCGCGTGCCCCTGGTCATGTCGTCGGATGCGTGGGAGCGGTACCGCGTGGCCGGTTCGCCCTATTTCGTGCTGGTGGACGGGCCCACGTCGAGTGTGCTGGGCGAAGGGACGGCCACGACGTGGACGCAGGTGGCCGGCCTCCTCGGCGATGCCCTGGCCGACCACGAGCCGCGTGACGCGAGCCCCGGGGAACGCGCGGGCGCGCAGAAGCGGCTGGCCCGGGCCGACGGTGAGCTTGCGGCGGCGGGGATCGGGCCCGGACATCCCAGCCTGTACGGAGAGGCAGGAGGATCGCCATGACGGACGGGGGCGCGCTGGTGGCGCTCGCCGCGGGCCTGGCCGCGGTGGCCGGGCTGCGGTCGGCCTGGTCCCCCTGAGGGGAGTCGATGCTGGGGAGCATCAACCCGCTCGGGGAGCGGGCCCGGGGATCGAGGTGGGGCGTCACCGTGGCGGCCCTCGCGGTGGGCGCCGTGGCCGGCGGGGGCGCGATCGGCGTCGTGCTGGGCGGGGCCGGCCATGTACTGCTGGGCTCGGTCTCCCCCGTCGCACGGGTCGCCGCGCTGGCGGGGGCGCTGGTGGCCGGCGCCGCATTCGACGGGCGCCTGCTCGGGCTCCGGCTCCCCTCCATCCGGCGGCAGGTGAACGAGGACTGGCTGGGCCGGTACCGGGGGTGGGTGGTGGGGGCCGCCTTCGGGGCTCAGCTCGGCGTCGGGGTGGTGACGGTGGTCACGACCTCCGCCGTGTACGCGGTCCTCGTCGCGGCGGTGCTCACGGCGTCACCGCTCGCCGGGTTCGTGGTGGGGGCCACGTTGGGGGCCGGCAGGGCCCTGGCCGTGCTCCCGGCGGGCCGGGCCACCGACCCCCGCGCGGCGGCGGCCCTCGGCCGGCGGATGCACGAGTGGGAGCGACCTGCCCGGATCGCCGGAGCCGCGGCCCAGGTGTCCCTCGCCGGGGCGCTGATCGTCGTGGCGGTCACGTGAGCCGGGCCGGCGTGGTCACGGCGTCCGGCGGGGCGGGCTGATGCGGATCTCGAAGGACGCGATCGCCATCGACGTCCCCGACCGGTGGGAGGGCCGGATCTTCCGCCACCCCGGGGGCGAGCCCACCCTGCACGCGGCCAACTTCGCGCTCCCCACCGCGGACGGGGACTACGGCGCCGGAGCCCTGGCGGAGATGGGAAGCGGTGGGGCGTTCGTGGCCATCACCGAGTTCGACCCGGGCCTCGCCACCACCGCGCTGTTCCATCTCCAGGGCCTCCCCTCCGGCCTGCACGCCCGCGACTTCCACCCCCGGCAGCTCCAGCGGCGCCGTCCCGGGCAGGCCGGCCTCCAGCGGTTCTTCCACGTGCGCGGCCGGGCGTTCTGCCTGTACGCGGTGATCGGGACCGAACCCAGCCGGGAGCACCTGGTGCGCTCGGTGAACGGGGTGCTCGCCGCGCTGCACATCGGCCCGCGGCGGGACGGATGAGGCGTCGGGGGCCTCCCCGCGGGGTGGGGGCGGTCGCGATGGCAGTGCTGGGCCTGACGCTGGTCGCGGCCCCGGCCGCCCGGGCGACGGCTCCGGGTGCCAACGGCCCCCTCGCGTACGACTCCACCACCTGGGGGAACACCGACGTCGTGGTGGCGAACGCGGACGGCTCCGGGGCTCACCGGCTCACGTCGGACCCGCACGACGACCTCGACCCCTCGTGGTCGCCGGATCGATCCCGCCTGGTGTTCGAGAGCACGCGGTCCGGGGCCGGCGACCTGTACGTGATGCGCGCCGAGGGCGCGGGTCTCCACCGCCTGGCGAGCTCGCCGTCGTTCGACGGCTTCCCGTCGTGGTCCCCGGACGGCTCCCGCGTCGCGTTCACCAGCACCCGCGGCGGCACGCTCGGCATCTGGACGGTCCATCCCGACGGCGCGAGGCTTCGACGGCTGACGGGGTCCGAGGGGGAATGCCTGATGCCCTCGTGGTCGCCCGACGGCAGCCGCATCGCGATGACCTGCAACCGGACGGGTTCGTCCGACATCTTCGTCATGGACGCCGACGGCGCCCACCAGCACCGGCTGGGTCCGTCGGCGAACGCGGCCGACGCCGAGTCCGACTGGTCGCCCGACGGCAGCCGCATCGCGTTCGCCAGCAACCGTCACGGGACGTACGACATCCTGGTGATGGGGGTGGACGGGTCGGACGTTCGCCGCGTCACCGCCGGTCCGGCCTCCGACACATGGCCGGTGTGGGCGCCGGACGGCTCACGGATCCTGTTCCACAGCAGCCGGTCCGGGGGCGGGGACCTGTACTCGGTCCGTCCGGACGGCACGGACCTGCAACGGGTCACATCCTCGACCGCCGACGAGGACAGGCCCTCGTGGGCCCCGGCGGCGCGGAGGGTCGCGTTCGCCGGGAGCGGGGACGTCTGGATCGCGAACTCGGACGGATCCGATCTCCAGCGGGTGACGTCGGGTCCCCGCACGGACGGCTCGCCGTCGTGGTCGCCCGACGGGTCGGCGCTGGCGTTCGCGAGCGACCGGTCCGGCGGCGGGGACCTGTACACCGTGGCGTCGTCGGGCGGTCCGGTCCATCGCCTCACGTTCTCCGCGGCCGCCGACGGCTCGCCGTCCTGGTCGCCGGACGGCTCGAGCCTCGCCTTCGACAGCGAGCGGAGCGGCGGCGGCGACGTCTACGTCATCCATCCCGACCGCTCCGGGCTGGCCCGGCTCACGGACGACGCCGCGTTCGACGGACAGCCGGCGTGGGCTCCCGGCGGCGCCCGGATCGCGTTCGTCAGCGAACGGGACGGGACCGCCGACATCTGGGTCATGAAGGCCGACGGCTCGGATCCCCGGCAACTCACCACGGGTCCGGCGGCCGACACCGAACCGGCCTGGTCGAACGACGGCGCGCGCATCGCGTTCCAGCGCGGCGCCCGGGCGGAGGCCGATGTGCTCGTTCTGAAGGTGGCGTCGGGGGAGATCGTCCGGCTGACGTCCCACGAGGGGTTCGACGGCGACCCGGCGTGGTGGCCGGGCGGCGTCATCGCGTTCTCCTCGGCCCGGACCGGGAACCTGGAGATCTGGGCGGTACGCCCCGCCGGGACCGAACGCCGGCGGCTGCTCCGCCGGGCCGGTCCCGATACCGATCCCGCCTGGTCACACGCCTGACCCCGGGAGGTGGCCCGGAGGGCCGGTGGTACGCTCGCGGCCGCGATGCGGTGGGCGACGTTCCGGGGGGCCGACGGGGAGGAACGCGTCGGCGTCGTGATGGGGGAGCATGTCCAGGCGCTCGAACCGGGGCTGCGGCTGATCGACCTGCTGGGAGACGACGGGACGCGGCTGCTGGCGGCGGGGGAGCGGGCCACGACGGACCCCGCGGCGACGTTCGGGCGCTCGGAGGTCACGCTCTGCGCGCCCGTCCCCCGGCCGCCGTCGGTGCGGGACTTCTACGCGTTCGAGCAGCACGTGAAGACGGCCCGGGCGCGCCGGGGGCTCGAGATGGACCCCGACTGGTACGAGCTCCCGGTCTTCTACTTCTCGAACCCGGTGGCCGTGGCCGGGCCGTTCGACGACGTCGCCATCCCGCCCGGGTCGGAGCAGCTGGACTTCGAGCTGGAGGTGGGGGCGGTGGTCGGGATGGGCGGCTCCGACCTCTCGCCCGGGGAGGCCGAACGCCACATCGCCGGGTTCTGCGTGATGAATGACTGGAGCGCGCGAGACATCCAGCGCCGGGAGATGAAGCTGTCCATGGGCCCGGTGAAGGGCAAGGACTTCGCGACGGCGCTCGGCCCTTACCTGGTCACGCCGGACGAGCTGGAGCCCCGCCGGGCCGGGCGCGCGTTCGACCTGGCCATGCGGGCGTGGGTGAACGGGCGGCCGTACAGCGAGGCGTCGCTGGCCGACATCTACTGGTCGTTCGGCGAGATGCTGGCGTACGCGAGCCGGGGAACCGAGATCGTGCCCGGCGACGTGATCGGCAGCGGGACCTGCGGCACCGGGTGCATCCTGGAGCTGTCGCTCGTCCACGGTGAGGAGGCGTATCCGTGGCTCCGGCCGGGGGACGTGGTGACGCTGGAGGTGGAGGCGCTGGGCAGGATCGAGAGCCGCGTGACCGGGGGGCGGCCGGTGGTGCCGCTGCGAGCGCCGTGACGGCGGGACCGGCCGAGGCCTACCTCGAGCGCCTGGAGGTCGTTCGGGCCCGCCTGGACCGGCTGGCGGCCGAACGGCCCGCGGAGGGCGCCCTGACCGCGCCGGACGAACCGACCGGCGAGCGGTGGGAGTGGGGGCAGGTCTGGGCCCACATGGCGGAGTTCCCCGCGTACTGGATGGCCCGGATCCGGGAGGCCCTGTCGAACCCGGACCCCGCGCCGGCCCCGTTCGGCCGGACCAAGGAGGACCCGGATCGCATTGGCGCCATCGAACGTGACCGGTCGGCGCCGGTGGACCGGCTGCTGGTCCGGCTCCACGGCGACCTCGACGACCTCCGCGACCTCATCGCGGAGATGACCCCGCGCGACTGGGACCGCGGGCTCGAGCACCGCACCCTCGGCATGATGGACACGGCCCACGCGGTGGACGAGTTCCTGGTCGGCCATCTGGAGGGCCACGCCGCCCAGCTGGAGACGCTGCTCGGGTAGCACGCGGAAATCGGCTTCGCCCGAACTGCGGGAAGATTGTGGTTCCGACCATCCTCGGAAGGAGCCAGGCCGATGAACTACCGAACGCTCGGACGAACGGGGATCAGCGTCAGCGAGTACTGCCTCGGGGCCATGATGTTCGGCGAGTGGGGGAACACCGACGAGGAGGAGTGCATCCGCATGGTGCACGCGGCCCTCGACGGCGGGATCAACTTCGTGGACACCGCCGACGTGTACTCGCACGGCGTCTCCGAAGAGGTCACCGGGAAGGCCCTGAAGGGCCGCCGCGACCAGGTGGTGCTGGCCACGAAGGTCCACGGCGAGATGGGCGGACGCAACGAGCAGGGGAACTCCCGGATGTGGATCGCCCGGGAGGTGGAGGCCTCGCTCCGCCGGCTCCAGACCGACCGCATCGACCTGTACCAGATCCACCGCCCGGACCCGGACACGGACCTCGAGGAGACCCTCGGGGTCCTCACCGACCTCCAGCGCCAGGGGAAGATCCGGTACGCGGGGTGTTCGACGCACCCGGCGTGGATGGTGGTCGAGTCGCACTGGGTGGCCGAGCGGCGGGGCCTGACCCGGTTCGTCTGCGAACAGCCCCCGTACTCGATCTTCGTGCGGCACAACGAGGTCGACCTGTTCCCGGTCACGCAGCAGTACGCCATGGGCGTGATCGTGTGGAGCCCGCTGGCCGGCGGGTGGCTCACCGGGAAGTACCGCAAGGACGAGTCGATCCCTGCCGGGTCCCGGGCCGAGCGGTATTCGACGCGGTTCAAGGACTCGCCGGTGGCCCGGCGGTTCGACATGAGCCGGCCGGCGAACCAGCGCAAGCTGGACCTGGTGGAGGAGCTGGCCAAGGTCGCAGCCGACGCGGGCGTCTCCATGACGCACATGGCCCACGCGTTCGCGCTCTCCCACCCGGCGGTGACGTCGGCCATCATCGGCCCCCGGACCATGGACCAGCTCGAGGACGCCCTGGCCGGGGCGGACGTCCGCCTGGACGAATCGACCCTGGACGCCATCGACGAGATCTGTCCGCCGGGAACCACGCTCGAAAGCTCCGACCGCGGTTGGGCCCCGCCGTGGATGGAGCCGGAGGCGCGCCGGTTCCGCTGACCGACGCTACGCCGCGGCGGCTCCGTCCTGAAGGGCGGCGAACCCTGCCCGGAACTCGGACTCGGGCGCCTCGCCGACCAGGGATGAGAGCACGCGGCCATCCCGGTCGACGAAGTACACGGTGGGGAACCCGGACACGCCGAGCACCTGCATGATCGTGCCGTCGGCGTCGTCGACGGCAGTGCGGAAGGCCAGGTGGTGCTGGGCGAAGAACCCCTCGGGCGACGGACCGGGCCGATCCCCGACGGCGGTGACCACGGTGGCCACGCCGACCCCGGGGTAGTCCGGCGCGATCCGCCCCAGCATCGGCATCTCGACCTGACAGTGCGGGCACCAGGGCGCCCACACGACCAGGACCGTCGGGTCGCCCCGGAACTCCGCCCAGGAGACCGTGCCCCCTGCCAACCCGGGGGCCCGGTAGTCGGGGACCCCGGCTCCGTCGGGGAGGAGCGTGGCCCGGGCCGGTCCTGATACCGACACCCGGTCCGACGGCGCCCCGCCTCCGCCCGACGCGACGAGCACGATGGCCACGACCGCAACGACGGCCACCACCATGGCCGGGATCGCCACCTGGAGGATCCGGTTCCTGCGGGCTCTCCGCCGGGCCTCGGCCCGGCGAGCCGACCCGGAGAGCTTGGGCCGGCCCGCCCGCATCGGCGGGGCCTCAATCCTTCGTGCCATCGTCGTCCACCTCCGGGAACAGCAGGTTGTCGAGGGCCAGCGGGCCTCGGGCCCGCCAGGCCAGGAAGATGCCCGCAGCGAGGAGCGGGACCTCGCGGAGCAGGGTCAGCCACCCCACGCCGGTGCCGGTCCCCCCGCCGCCGAAGCAGCCGCAGTCGATCGCGAGTCCCCGGGCCCTGGCCTGGGCCAGCGCCACGAGGAAGCCGAGCATCAGGAGCGCGGTCACCGCGCCCGCGAACCGCACGAACGCGCCGGCGACGAGCAGGAGGCCGAGCGTGATCTCGACCCACGGCAGCGCGGCGGCGACGGGTTCGACGAGCGAGCCGGGCAGGAGCCGGTAGGCGTCGACGGCGAGGACGGTGCTCTGGTGGTCGCCGACCTTCGCCAGCCCCGCCCACAGCAGGATCGTGGAAAGCATCGCCCGAGACACAAGGTGGAGCCAGCCGAGCGCGCCGGCGCCGGACCAGCCCCACCCGGTCCGGGGAGCGGGACCCGCATGCGACTGTGCCACTGCAGCGAACGTAGCCACCAGGCGGGCCCTCCTCCGGGGCCGGACGGCCCGCCCCGCGGAGGACCTCCGCGCTCGATCCGCCCGCAGGGGAGGTCGGGTACGCTTCCGCCCGTGACCGCGCCGGAGACCATGCGGGCCCTGCGCAAGGCCGGACCGGGGCCGGGGCTCGAGCTGGTGGAGGTGCCGGTCCCGAAGCCCGGAGCGGGCGAGGTGCTCGTGGAGGTCGCCGCGGCGTCGATCTGCGGGACCGACCTCCACATCTACGAGTGGAACGCGTGGGCGGAGAAGCGGATCCACCCGCCGCTGATCCCCGGGCACGAGGTGGCGGGGCACGTGGTCGCCTCCGGCCCCGAGGTCCACCACATCCAACCCGGCGCGTTCGTCTCGGCCGAGGGCCACGTGTTCTGCGGGTTCTGCCCGCAGTGCCGCCGGGGCCGGATGCACACGTGCGAACGCATGCGAATCCTGGGTGTGGACTTCGACGGCGGGTTCGCGGAGTACGTGGTGCTGCCAGAGCGCAACGCGTGGGAGGTGGACAAGCGCATCCCGCCGGACATCGCATCGATCCACGACCCGTTCGGCAACGCGGTCCACACGGCGTTCATCTCGGGCGGCGCAGACGACATCGTGGGGTCCACCGTGGTGGTGCTGGGGTGCGGGCCCATCGGGCTGTTCGCGGTGGGCGTGGTGCGGGCGGCCGGGGCCCGCCAGGTGGTGGCCGTGGAGCCGAACGAGTTCCGGCAGGGCCTGGCCAAGCAGATGGGCGCGGACGTGGTCGTGGACCCGGGGCACGAGGACGCCGTGGAGGCCGTCCGGGAAGCCACCGACGGCCACGGAGCGGAGGTGGTGCTGGAGATGTCCGGCGTCCCGGCCGTGATCCGGCAGGCCACCGAGATGATCTGCGCCGGGGGGCGGATCGCGCTGCTCGGCCTCCCGACGAAGCCCGTCTCCCTGGAGCTCACCGACCACGTGATCTTCAAGGAGGCCCGGATCTTCGGCGTGACCGGCCGGGAGCTGTTCACGACGTGGGAGACGGTCTCGAACCTCCTGGTCAGCGGCACCGTGGACGTCGCCCCGGTCATCACCCACCGGTTCGCCCTGGTGGACTTCGAGCAGGCCTTCGAGGCCATGGACTCCGGCCGCTCCGGCAAGGTCATCCTCCTGCCGAACGGGGCCTGACCAGAGCCGAGACGACGCATCGAAGAAAGGCACGGACATGACGAACGACCCGCTCTGGTACCTGAAGGAACAGCTCGACGAGCTGGAGGCGGCCGGGTCGGCCATCCATCCCCGGACCCTGGAGAGCGAGCAGGCCGCCCGGGCCACGTTCGACGGCCGCGAGGTCATCAACCTGGCGTCGAACAACTACCTGGGGCTGGCAGCGCACCCCCGCCTGCGAGACGCCGCGGTGGAGGCGGTGAAGGAGTTCGGGGCGGGGTCGGGCGCGGTCCGGACGATCGCCGGGACCATGTCGCTCCACGTGGAGCTGGAGCGGCGGTTCGCGGCGTTCAAGGGCGCCGAGGCCGCGATCATGTTCCAGTCCGGGTTCACCGCGAACTCCGGGACGGTGGCGGCCATCCTCTCGAAGGAGGACGTGATCGTCTCCGACCAGCTCAACCACGCGTCGATCATCGACGGCGCGCGGCTGTCGAGGGCGGAGATCAAGGTGTTCCCGCACAAGGACGCCGCGGCGGCCGGCAAGCTGCTGGAGGAGACGAAGGCCGAGGGGCGCCGTCAGCTGCTGATCACCGACGGCGTGTTCTCGATGGACGGCGACATCGCCCCGCTGCCGGACCTGGTGGAGGTGGCCGAGCGCCACGGCGCGATCATGATGATCGACGACGCGCACGCCTCCGGGGTCCTGGGCCCGAACGGCAAGGGCACGGTGTCGCACTTCGGGCTGGACCCCGCCCGGGTGGACATCCAGGTGGGGACGCTGTCCAAGGCCATCGGCGTGCTCGGCGGGTTCATCGCCGGGAAGCAGCACCTCGTCGACTGGCTGGTGAACCGGGGCCGGCCGTTCCTGTTCTCCACCAGTGCCCCGCCCGCGGCTGCGGCGGCCTGCATCGCCGCCCTGGACATCCTGGAGGCCGAGCCGGAGCGGGTGGAGCGGCTGTGGGAGCGCACCCGGTTCTTCAAGTCGGGCCTGGAGTCCCTGGGGTTCGACACCGGCGACAGCGAGACCCCCATCACGCCGGTCATCGCGGGCGAGGACCGCGCGGCGCAGGAGCTGTCCCGGCTGCTGTGGGAGGAGGGCGTGTTCAGCCCGCCGATCGTGTTCCCCACCGTGGCGAAGGGGCGGGCCCGGGTCAGGACCATCGTCACGAGCGAGCACACCGAGGACGACCTCCGCGAGGCCCTCGACGCCTTCGAGCGCGTGGGCCGCAAGCTCGGGCTGATCTGACGGCTTGACGACCACCGTCCACCGGCTGCGGCGCGAGGACCTCGAGGGGCCGGCCGGGCGCGCGGCCGCGTGGCTCGGGGCGAACGGCGCGGGGCCCGGCGACCGGGTCGCGGTGGTGGCGCACAACCACCCCTCGACCCTCGCCATGGCCCACGGCGCGCTCCGATCCGGCGTGGTGCCGGTGCTGCTCGGACCCGGTCTGCCGCCCGACGAGCGCGACTGGATCGTCCGCGATGCCCGCCCGGCAGTCGTCGTGGACGATCCGGCCGGCCTGCCGCTGGGCGAGGCCGGCACGGCCGCGCCCCCCGACCTGGCGGAGGTCCCCTTGGGCCGGCCGATGATGTACACCTCCGGGACGTCGGGCCGCCGCAAGGGGGTGTGGAGCGCGGTCATGCCCGAGCCGCTGGCCCGCGACTGGGCCGCGGACGAACAGGACCTGTGGGCGCCCCGGGCTGGCCGGCCGTTCCTGGTCTGTTCGCCGTTGTCCCATTCGGCCGGATACCGGGCGGCGACCTCGGCCCTGCTGGCCGGCGCGGCGCTGTTCCTGATGGAACGGTTCGACGCCGCGGAGGTGGTCCGATTGCTGGCGAACGAGCCCGTCACCGGCACGTTCCTGGTCCCCACGCACCTCCGGCGCATCATGGCGCTCGGCGACGACCTCCCCCGGCCCCGCGCCGCGGCCCGCGTCCTGCACGCGGGCGAGCCCTGCCCCGAGCACCTCAAGCGCCGGGCCATGGCCTGGCTCCCGCAGGGCACGCTGTGGGAGTTCTACGGCTCCACCGAGGGCCAGTTCACGGCCATCTCGCCGGAGGAGTGGCTGGAGCGCCCGGGCAGCGTTGGCCGGGCCCGCCGGGGGCGGACGCTCTCGATCCGAGACCCAGGTGAGGACGGCGTGGGGACGGTCGCCGTCACCGCGCCCGCGTTCGCGCGGTGGGAGTACTGGGGCGACCCGGAGGCCACCGCCGCGGCGTGGGACGGCGACTCCTTCACCGCCGGCGACCTCGGCCGACTGGACGACGACGGCTATCTCTGGCTCATGGCCCGGCGGGACGACCTCATCATCTCGGGAGGCGTGAACGTCTACCCGGCGGAGGTGGAGCGGGCCCTGCTGGCGCACCCGATGGTGGACGAGGCCGTGGTGTTCGGCGTCCCCGACCCCGAGTGGGGACAGCGCGTCACCGCCGCCGTCGCCGCCCGCGGCGTGACGGCCGGGGACCTCCAAGCGTGGGTGCGGGACCACCTCGAGCCGGCCCGGCGCCCCAAGACGGTGGCCGTGGTCGAGTCCCTTCCCCGGACGCCGACCGGGAAGGTCGACCGCAGGGCAGCGAGGGGCCTGTCCGCGCAGGACACAGATCCCTGAGGCGGGGGGCCCCATTCGACAACGCTCGCAGCGCTGTGCTTCGATCGGAGTTCGCCACCGGGCGATCGGGGAAGGAGACCGGCCATGGCCACGTACGTGACGCTCGTCAACTGGACCGAGCAGGGGGTCAAGAACTACAAGGACACGGCCGACCGGGTCGATGCGGCCAACGAGGTCTTCGCGGAGCTCGGCGGCCGCATCACCGACATCTACTGGACGCTCGGTCCCTACGACATCGTGACCCTCTCGGAGTTCCCGGACGACGAGTCCGCCACGGCCGCGGCGCTCAAGCTGGGGGCGCAGGGGAACGTTCGCACCACCACCATGCGGGCCTTCGGCCGCGACGAGATCAAGGGCATCATCGACCGGACCTGAACCGCCGGGTCTGACACGATGGGCCCGCGATGAGACCGCGGGCTCCCGTGTACGTGACCGTGATCGCGGCGGCGTTCGCCCTGTCGACCGCGGTCACGTGGGTCGTTGACCGGAACGACAACACGCTGACCGGCCTCGGGGACGCCACGACCGCGCGCAACGGGCGGATCGTCGACGCCGAGGGCGACAGCATGTTCGCCGTGTTCCCGCGTCCGGCCGACGCGGTCATGGCCGCGCTGGCCAGGCGCTGCTCTCCGGGATCACCCGGGCCCTGCTCGAGGACGAGTCGGACCTGCACGGCGTGGCCCTCGACGACCTCGGTGAACGGCAGCTGAAGGACTTCGACAGCCCCGTGCACCTGTACGCCCTGCGCGCCGCCGCGGACGGCTCCGGTCGGATCACGGGGTGAGCGTGGCGAAGCCCAGGCCCATGGCCCGGATGCCGCGGATGATCTTGGGGAGGGCCTTGACGGTGGCGTCCTGGTAGCCGCCGCCGTCGTGCATGATGACGATGTAGCCGGGGTGCACGTGACTCAGCACGTTGTCCACGATCTCGTTCGCCTTGGCGTCGTTGCGCCAGTCCTCCGGATCCACCGACCAGTAGACGATGCGCATCCCCAGGCTGCTGGCCACCGCTACCTCATGTGCGTCGAAGCTCCCACCGGGAGGTCGGAATGCGAACGGGGTTCCGCCCTCCGCGTCCTCGATGGCCTTCGACGCCTTGAGCATCTCGCTCCGCATCCGGTTCAGCGGCAGGTCGCGGAACGCCGGGCTCGCGGGGTGGTCCCAGGAGTGGTTCCCAACCACCATTCCGGCGTCGACCTCGGCCTGGATCAGGTCCGGGTGCTCCTCCACTTGGAAGCCGATCGTGAAGAACGTGGCCTTCACGTGGAAGCGTTCGAGGATGTTGAGGATCTGGGGCGTGTACAGGGGGCTCGGCCCGTCGTCGAACGTGAGCGCGACCGCGTTCGGCGTGGTCTCCGGGCCGGTGAGCTCGACCCTGGACTCGACCTGCTTCCCGGAGATCCTGCCCTTCTTCACGACCTCCTCGCCCGGCGCGGAGGACAGGTAGAACTGCGGGTTCGCGAACACCCGCCCGGGGAGCGGTGTCACCTCCGTGACCGTCCGTTCGGTCTTGTCCTCGCCGTTGATGATGCGAATCTCGTCGCCCTCGGCCAGCGGCTCGGCCTTGCGGGCCACCCGGCCGTTCAGCAGGATCCGGCCGGGGTAGGCGCTCGCCCGCAGGACCTTGCCGGTGACGTCGAACAGGCTCCCGTTGCGAGCGTGGAGATGGAGGTTCCGGACGATGTCGCCGAACAGGGTGTCCGGCGGCACGTAGTGGACCTGGTGGCCCACCGTGACCCCGATGGGCGGGGGGAGGTCGTGGGCCCGTTTCGCCGTCACCAGGGGGATGGCCACGGCCACGACGACCACGACGGCCTGCAGCCGCCCGAGCATCCGGAGCCGAGTTCGAGTCCCCCTACGCATCGAAATGAGTTTGCAACGAGACGGGCCATATCGAACAGTGGTTCCGGCGCTTCGGGGCGAATTTTTCCCGGAAATCAGCAGGAAGAGGCGTTATCGGGGCGGGGGACGCCCGGACGGCTCCTCCGCGGGGGGGCGATGGCCCAGGGTGCGGGGGAGCCACACGCTGAACGTCGAGCCGGCCCCCGGCGAACTGGTCACGTGGATGTTCCCTCCCAGGGTCTCGGTGGCCCGCCGGACCAGGTGCAGGCCGAGCCCCACGCCCCCCACCTTGCGGTTGTCGGACGGGTCCACCTGGGAGAACTGTTCGAACACGAGCGGGATGTTCTCCGCGGCGATGCCGATCCCGCGGTCGGTCACGTCGATCCGGACGCCCCCGTGGTCGTGCTGGGCGCCGATCGTCACCGGGCCGTCCGAGTACTTCAGCGCGTTGTCGCCGAGGTTGAACAGGATCCGGTACAGCAGCGTCCGGTCGGTGTCGATCTCCGGCCGCCCCGCGATCCGGCCCACGATCTCGCGCCCCGGGGCGCGGAACCGCAGCGTGTCGGCGACCTCGTCCACGAACGAGCGGACGTCGACGGTGACCGGGCTGACATCGGGGTCGTCGCCGGACAGGCGGCTCTCGGCCAGGAGGTTCTCCAGCAGCTCGCCCAGTCGCTTGGCCTGGCGCTCCGCCGCCACCAGCAGCTCGCGCCGCTCCTCCGCCCCGAGCATGTCGCCGAGGCCGGCCACGGTCATCACGTTGCCGATGATCGCGGTGAGAGGCGTCCGGAGCTCGTGCGACACGCCGGCCACGAACGCGTCCTTGTGGTGGTTCGTCCGCTCCAGCTGGTCGACCTTCTCGGCCAGGCGCATTCGGCTCACGGCCAGCTCCATCAGCAGGAAGGCCGAGGCGGCGTGTCGGGCGAACAGCTCCGCTCGACGGGCGTCCTCCTGCGTGAATTGGGCCTCGGAGGCCTCCCGCCGGAGGGTCAGCACCACCTTGACCTCCTCCTCCACCAGTACCGGGACGGCCAGGACGTGCTCCCGGATGCCCGGGGCCTCGCCGGGGATGTGCACGTGGACCTGGGTGCCCTGGCCCTCGTTCGCGACCACGCTCTCGCGGAGGAACACTGCCTGCCCGGTGGCGCCCACGCCGAAGTCGAACCGGTAGGCCATAACGGTCTCCGCGATGTCGGGTTCGGAGTGGTAGATGGCCTGGATGCTCTGCTCGTGTTCGTCGACGCTCCAGATGGTCATGGACTTGATGGGGACCACGGTGGCCATGCGCTCGGCCAGGAGCGGGAAGATGTCGCTCGCCCCGGTGGCGGAGGCGGCGCCCAGGCGGCTTCCGATCTCCATCAGCGAGTTCCGCAGGAACACTTCCTCCTCGAGCTCCTCGCGGAGCTCCCGCATCCGCCGCTCTGACTCGAGCGACGCGATCTCGGTGGCGAGCTGCTGGTTCTCCACGGCGTTCGCGCCCACCACCGCGAACAGCCGGAGCAGCTCGAACGTCGCCGGGTCGGGGAGCCGGCGGTCCTCCGACGAGTCCACGGACAGGATCCCCATGGTCCGGCCGGACGACGTCCGCATCCGGACGAAGCACATGTCGAGTGGGTGCCACGAGCCCGGGCCGGTCCACCGGTGGTCGGGGACGTGGATGGCACCCAGGCGGTCGGTCCGCACGCCCGCGTCGTGGGGGATGAAGTAGACGTCTGCGACGATCTCGTGGCCCGGACGGAGCATCTCCTCGAACGCCTCGCGGTCAGACGAGGTGTCCATGAGCTCCGAGGCCCCGCCGGCCACGGCTCGGACCACGTACCGGTCCGTGTCGGGCTGGTACAGGTTGAGCACCGCGACCAGCCCGAATGCCTCCTGCACGCCGTCGGCGATGGCGGCCACGACGCCGTCCAGCCCGCCGTCGCGCGCGGCGGCGCCGGCCACGCGGGCCAGTGCTTCCAGGCGGGCGACCTCCCGGGGGGGCCCGCCGATCTGTTCGAATCGTTTCGCCATACGCCGACCTCCCCGGGACTTGATCGACCGCCCCCGGCACCTCCTTGACGCCCCGGAGGCAGGAACCGGCCGGAATTGACGGACTCGAACGGGCGGGCGGATAGTCGGGCTCCCGGTTCCCGGCTCCAGTTCGAGGAGGGTGGCGATGAGCGAGCGGGTGCAGTTCAACCTCGGTCCGGACGACATCCCGAGTGCCTGGTTCAACATCATGCCGTCGATCGTGCAGGCCGGGATGCATCCCCAGCCGCCCCTGCATCCGGGGACCCACGAGCCGGTCACGCCGGACCTCCTGGCGCCGCTGTTCCCGGAGGCCCTGATCATGCAGGAGGTCTCCACCGAGCAGTGGATCGACATCCCGGGTGAGGTCATCGACGTGTACCGGCTGTGGCGGCCAACCCCGCTGGTCCGGGCCCGCCGCCTGGAGCAGGCCCTGGACACGCCGGCCCGCATCTACTTCAAGTACGAGGGGGGTTCCCCTGCGGGGTCCCACAAGCCGAACACGGCGGTGGCCCAGGCCTACTACAACAAGGCCGCCGGGATCCGGCGTCTGTCCACCGAGACCGGCGCCGGGCAGTGGGGCTCGGCGCTGGCCCTGGCCTGCCGGTTCTTCGACATGGAGTGCCTGGTGTACATGGTCCGGGCCTCGTTCGACCAGAAGCCGTACCGGCGGATCTTCATGGAGACGTTCGGGGCCACGATCCACCCGTCGCCGTCGGACACGACCGAGGCCGGCAAGCGCATTCTGGGCGAGTCCCCGGATTCCACCGGGTCGCTCGGCATCGCCATCAGCGAGGCCATCGAGGTGGCGGCCCAGGATCCCACCACGAACTACTCGCTTGGGAGCGTGCTGAACCACGTGCTCCTCCACCAGACCGTGATCGGCCTGGAGACCCAGCAGCAGATGGAGATGGCGGGCGAACAGCCGGACTTCGTGATCGGGTGCGTCGGTGGCGGCTCGAACTACGGTGGGTTCTCGTACCCGTTCATGGCGGACAAGCTCGCAGGCAAGCTCGACGCCACGTTCATCGCCTGCGAGCCCGCCGCGGCTCCCACGCTCACCAAAGGGAAGTTCGCGTACGACTTCGCCGACACCGGCCAGATGACTCCGCTGCTCCCGATGTTCACGTTGGGCCACACCTTCGTGCCGGCACCGGTGCACGCCGGAGGCCTCCGGTACCACGGCGACTCCCCGTCCCTCTCGCTGCTGGTCCGCGAGGGGAAGATGGAGGCTCGTGCGTACACGCAGAACTCGATCTTCGAGGCCGCCGTGCAGTTTGCCCGGGCCCAGGGGATCGTCCCGGCCCCGGAGCCCGCGCACGCCATCCGGGCCGTGATCGACGAGGCGCTCGCCGCCAAGGAGTCCGGGGAGGAGAAGGTCATCCTGTTCAACCTGTGCGGCCACGGGCACTTCGACATGCAGGCCTACGACGACTACCTGCACGACCGCCTCCCCGAGTTCGAGTTCAGCGAGGAAGCCCTGGCGGAAGGCCTCCGGGCCATCCCGCCCGTACCTGTTGGTGGGTGAGGACGGCCGCCCGCGAGAGAAAGGGGCCCGGGCCACGGCCGCGCACATCCACAAGGCGACGCCGACGGTGAACGGCCCCGGTCGTGGTGCCGCTCACGGCGCCGCCCGCGGCCACGAGCACGGGGTCGCCCGGTTCGGCCTAGTGGCCCATCGGCGCCACCACGAAGCTCCCGTTCATGCCGGGGTGGACGTCGCACCGGAAGAAGTACGTCCCGGCCGGCAGGCCGTCGATCGCGTACGTCGTGATGGCGGGCCCGGTGATCAGGTCGCCCACGAACAGCGGGTTCGTGGCCGTCGCGTCCGAGTAGATCGAGACGTTGTGCGGGACGCCGGCGTCCTGGTTGTCGAACGTCACCGAGATGGGCATGTCCGCTATGGCTGCCAGGCACGTGGTGTCGAACGCCAGGTTGGCGGCCGTAATACTGAGCTCGTTCGACCCCTTGGGCACGCAGTTCGCGGCCGGGGCCGTGGGGGTTCCGGAGGGCGCGGGCACCGGGGAGCCCGCAGGGTTGACCCCCGCGGAGAACGGATCGCCCATCGCCGGGTAGCTCTTCGGGGCCTCGGGGGCGTCGGCGGAGACTGCGATCACGCCCACCGACCCGCGCCCGGTGAAGGCGAACGAGTGCGTGACGAACGGGTACTTCCCCGGGTCCGGGATGCGCATCTCGAACATGGCGCCTCCGCCCGGCGGGATGCTGTACGTCTGCATCCCGTTCAGGACGTTCGTCGGGTTCCCGTCCGGGTACACGTGGTCGAACAGCGCGCCGATCACGTGGAAGGCGCTCGTCAGCGTGGGACCCGCGTTCACCACCCACAGCCGGATCCGCTCGTTCGGGTGGGCCTGGAGCGGGGAGTCCATGTACCGCCCGGCCTTCCCGTCGAACACGACGTACTGGGGGTTCGCCGCCAGCATCTTGTCGAGGTCGCCCTGGTACGCGCCCTGCACCGGATTGTCGCCCGGATAGAACTCGCTCTGGACCATCACGTACTCCCGGGCCTTCGGCAGGGGCTGCTGGGGGAGGACGACGATCGCGCCGTACATGCCGTTCGCGATGTGCATGAGCACCGGCGGGGTCCCGCAGTGGTACATGAACACGCCGGGGAACCGGGCCACGAAGTCGAAGGTCGCGGACTGGCCGGGGTGGATGGGCTGGTAGTTCACGTCCCACGGCGTCTGGGCCGCGTGGAAGTCGATGGAGTGATCCATGCCCATCGTGCTGTCGTTCGTGAGCGTGAAGTGGACGGTGTCGCCGACGTGGACCCGGATGACCGGTCCGGGGGCCGTCCCGTCGAACGTCCACGCGTCGTAGCGCACGTCCGGCGCGATCTCCTGAACGGCCTCGGTGGCGGAGAGCGTCACGTTCACGACCTTCCCGGTCCCGTTCCCGGTGATCCGGTAGGGCTGGGCCGGCGCGGCGGCGCCCGTGTCCGAGTTGACCGCCCACAGGCCGACCATGGCGATGAGCGCCAGCCCCAGGATGATCACGATCGCGGGGAACATCCGGTAGAAGGCCGTGGACATCTCGCGGCCGAGGGCCTCGGTCCCGCGAACGGGCGGCGAGCCGCTCGCCGAGAGGTCGGGGGAGGGTAGTGCCTCCCGGGTCTGCCGCGGTGGAGCTTCGATCGCCATCGTGGTCCCTCCTCGGTCCTGCCGGCCCGGAGAGCCGGAAACGTTGATCTCTGGGCTCCAGGTTCGGCGACGGAGCCCCCCGTGAACCGGGCCATCGGTCCCGAGTCCCCCGGGACCAACGGACCCTGTCCCGGCGCCCCCCGGGAGCGACAGTGGCGGGCATGGACCTCACGCTCAGCCGCAAGGGCGACTACGTGCTGCGCGCGGCCGTGTTCCTGGCGTCTGCCGAGGCGGCGGAGCGGCGGACGCTGCAGGACATCTCCCGCGCCATGAGCATCCCCAGGAGCTACACGGCGCACATCCTGGGGCTCCTGGTCCGCGCGGGCCTGGTCGAGGCCAGGGCCGGACGGGGGGGAGGGTACCGGCTGGCCGCCTCGCCCGAAGACGTGTCCATGCTGGAGGTGATCGAGATCGGCGAGGGGGGGCTGGTCCAGCGCCGCTGTCCCCTTCGAGGGGTCCCGTGCCACTGGGGGGAGCAGTGCGCGATCCATCCCACGATGTCGATGGCGGGCGACGCCATCCGGGGCATCCTGAGGTCGACCTCCGTCGCGGAGGTGGCTCGGGAGGACCGCCGGCTGGCCGGCGAGGTCCCGATCCCGGTGGGACCGCGTACGGCCCGCAATCGGAGACGATGATGCGCAGGGGGGGAGGCGCGGTGCGGCGGCGTCGAGCGGGGGCGAGACTGGTCGCGGCCGTGGCGGTCCTGGCGGCGATCGGAGTGGCGTGTTCGAGCTCCGGTCCCAAGCAGGGGACGCCTGTGGCCGTGACGCTGGACGAGTACACCATCGACCCGGTCCCTGCCTCCGTTCCCGCCGGTGCCGTGACGTTCGACGTCCTCAACATCGGCGGCGAGAGCCACAACCTGCTCGTGATCCGGACCGACCTCGAGCCCGGCGGGCTGCCGATCACCGGCAGCGTGGCCTCGGAGGAGGGCACCGTCGGCCGGACAGACGTGCTGGCCACGGACGCCGGGCAGTCGGTGACCGTGGACCTCCAGGCGGGCCATTACGTTCTGATCTGCAACGTTCCGGAGCACTACGGGGCCGGGATGTACACGGGGTTCACCATCACGTAGCGACCACGAGGAGGGACCATGGACGGCACCACGAGGAGCCAGTCGGTCCTGCTCGTGGCGTCGGATCCCGAGGCCGTCGAGTCGCTCTCGTTCTGGTTCGAACGGGAGGGCTTCGAGGTCCTGGCGTGTCCGGGGCCCGCGGACGCCCATGCGGCGTGCCTCCAGCCTGCGGCCGCCCCCTGTCCGCTGGCCGTAGCGGCCGACCTCGTGGTGCTCGACCTCTCGCCGGGACGGGTCGAACCCGTCCGGCGTCGTGTCCGGCGCGCCCTGATCGAGCGCTACGCCGGGTGGGGGCGGCCGTTGCTGGTGCTCGACGGCCCGGACGAGAGCGGAGCCATCCCGGAGGAAGCCGGCACCGGCACGGGATCCGTGGTGGTCCTCTCCTCGTCCGACCGCGCCGGGGTGGTCTGGGCGGCCCGGTTGCTCGTCGCAAGCTCCTGAGGAGCGCGGGTCCGGGCTCCTGGCGGCGGGGCGTGCCGCTGGGGTCGCAGGCCCACCGTGAGTCCCCGGAGCACCAGCAGGAACAGGACGATCGCGCCGGTGGCGACGTAGGTCCACCACATCCACGGACGGACGGTGTCCGTGCCGGTGAGCACGCCGTGCACCATCGACATGGCGAACGCCGGCACGGCCAGAAGGTGCAGCCGTCGCCACGCCTTCGTGGACATCCGCTTGCGGAGCCACGAGGACACCAGCACGACGACCGCCGCGTACATCGCCACGATCCCGAACGCCACCGACACCGGCCGGAACGACGTGTGGAGCGGCACCAGCACGTCGACCGGCGTGAACGGCATGAAGCTGTCCACCAGCAGTCCGCCCAGGTGCACGCCGAGCAGCACCACGGCGGCGGTCGAGATGAACTGGTGGATCGAGACCGCTGTGGCCCGGGACAGGCGCTTGCCCATCGCGGCCGAGGTCCCCACCAGCCCCCACGCCACGGTGGCGAACAGCATCAAGTACGCCGCGATGCCGGCCGCCCGGAGGACGATCCACGTCAGCACGCCGACCACCCCTTCGAACCCGCCCCGGCCACCCGCCGGCCCCGCTCACCGGGGAGGTTCACCCGGACCTCCCCGTCGTCCATCACCAGGACGGTGTGCACGTGGGCCAGGGCCTCACGCCCCGACAGCACGGCGTACGTGGCCCACACCTCGGCGTCGGTGCAGGTGTCCGCCCACACCGTCGCCTGGACCACCCGGCCGTCCGCCGGACGCCCGGTGCGGGGGTCGATGAGGTGGTGCAGGCCCGGCCCCCACGTCCGCCCGACGACCGAGGACGTGGCGAGGGCCCCGCCCTCCATGCGCATCTGCAGGAACTCCGTGCGGGGCGACCAGGGGTCGCCGACGCCCACGACGATGCCGCCCGGCGGCTCTCCGGCCAGCCGGAGGTCTCCCGAGGCGTCCACCAGGGCCCAGGGGAGGAACTCCCGGGCGGCCTCCGCGGCGAGGTCCGCGGCCCAGCCCTTGGCGATGCCGCCGAAGTCCAAGGCCGTCCCCTCGGGCAGGTGCAGCAGCGGGCCGTCGAGGTCCACGCGCCGCCACTCCGCCGCGGGAGCCGGGGCGGGCGACGGCGCCTCCTCGAGCCCCGCCACCAGGACCTCCGCGAAGTCGCGGTCGTACCCGGCGGCCACGAGGGCCGGGAGCACCGTCGGATCGAACAGCCCGTCCGTGGCGGCGGCGGCCCGCAGCGCCCGGCCGGTCAGCTCGGCGAACTCACCCGAGACCATCTGCCACCGCCCCGCGTCCGCGTTCACCCGTGACAGCTCGCTGTCGGACCTGAATCGGGAGAAGCGGGCGTCGATCCGGTGGAACACGCGCTGCACGGCCCGGGCCGCCCGGCGGTAGGCGGGGTCGCCGGGCCCGTCGGACGGACCCACCAGCGCCGCCGTCATCCCCATGGTCGGGAACTCGTGGCGCCGCTCGAGCGCCGCCGGTGGCCCCCCGGACGGGGAGGGGGTCCGGGAGGCCCCGCCGGCCGCGTTCGGGCGCGTCAGCATCCCGAACACCTCGTGGTTCCGGACGAGACGCCCGACGAGCTTCCCGTCGAACCCCCGGACGATCCTCCGCCCACGTAGATCACGTGAACCTGCGGCGCGGAAGGAGCAGCCTGTGGGGCATCGTGGGTGACGACGATCCGGCGGATGATCCGGTGGACCTGGATGACCTTCCGGTGGGGCCGGGGGGTGGCGCTCGTCGCCGACACCGGCTTCGGGGTCAGGCCGATCGCCACCCAGGAGGCCAGGAAGCTCGCGCTCGCGCCGACCCAGGCGAATGCCCGGAGCGAACCCTTCGAGGCCCGAGCCTTCCTCCGGCGCGGGGGATGTGCCGGTTCGGGTCGTGAGGCCTCAGTCGTCATCGGCCCCTCCGAACTCGTGCGTGCCCCCGTTGTTCGCGGTGCCCTCCTGGGACGTCCCTTCCTGCTCGGGCTCGTGGTCCTCGGACCCCTCGCTCTCACCGGAGCTGCTGTGACCGGTGCTTCCCGTGGAGGAGCCGCTGCCGCCGCTCCCGCCGCCCGAGAGGTGACGGACGATCATGACGGCCTGCCGGGCGCCACCGGGCATCTGGGCCGCCTTGGCCCTCCGGTGGATGGTCACCGTCTTCGTGATGGTCTTCACGATGGGGTTGCCCTTCGACGCTCCGAGCGCGCCGGGGCCGGAGGGGCTGCCCGCCGCGCCGACGATGCCGAGGTTGATGGTCAGGGCCACCAGCCCGGCGACGATCGCGGTCACCAGGCCTCCGGCCAGAGTCAACGCCGATCGCTTCGTCATCCTCGTGCCTCCTTCCGTACCCGTCGGGCTCGTTCGGTGCGGTCTCCTCGTCGGACCGTGAGCCCAAGGTACGCAGCGGCCGGTTCGAGCCCGGCCAATGGTCGGTGAGCGGGGAGGTAAATCGGCCCGGATGGGGCGCCGTTCTCGAACTACCGTGAGATCGTGCGAGGCATGCTGGTGCTGGTCGAGGACGAGGACGCCATCGTCCGGCCGCTCACGTCCGCGCTGGAACGCGAGGGGTACGTGGTGCTGCGGTTCGCCTCGGCCGAGGACGCGCTCCCGGTGATCCGGGAGTCACGCCCCCGGATGGTGATCCTCGATCTCGGGCTCCCCGGGATGTCAGGCCTCGACGCGCTGCGGGACCTCCGGAGCGACTCCGAGGTCCCGGTCCTCATCCTCACGGCGCGGGGGCTCGAGGAGGACCGGGTGGCCGGGCTGGAGGCCGGCGCCGACGACTACCTGCCGAAGCCGTTCGGCTCCGCGGAACTCGTGGCCAGGGTCCGGGCCATCCTGCGACGGGTGTCCCGCCCTGCGCCCGCACGGACCCTCCGGATCGGCGACCTCGAGGTGGACCCCACCCGACGTGAGGTCCGGCGGGGCGGAGAGCGGGTGTCGCTCACAGCCCGGGAGTTCGATCTCCTGGCCTGCCTGGCCGCTCGCAGCCCCGCGACGGTCTCCCGCCGCCAGCTGATGACCGAGGTGTGGGACACGCACTGGAGCGGATCCACGAAGACGCTGGACGTCCACATGGCCCAGCTCCGGCGCAAGGTGGAACCGGACCCGGCGCGCCCGCGGTACCTGCACACGGTCCGGGGCGTGGGCTACGCGGCGAGATTCGCATGCGCAGACGGCTGATCCTCGGCGCCGTCTACCTGCTGATCATCGTGGTCGTGGGGCTGTCGGTCCCGTTCGCCGTCACCCTGGAGCGGCGCCTGACCTCCGAGCTGGGCGGCCGGGTGGAGGCCGAGGCCTTCACGGTGGGGGCGAACGTGGAGGATCTCCTGGAGGCGCCCGGCCACCCCGGGCTCCAGTCCTACGCCGTCCGGGTGGCCGGGCGGATCGGCGGTCGGGTGCTGGTGACCGACGGCGCCGGGGTGCTGCTGGCCGATTCCCTGCAGCCTCCGGGAGCCCGGCCCCCGAGCTACGCCAGCCGGCCGGAGATCGCGAGCGCGCTGGCCGGGGTCCCGATCTGGGAGGTCCGGCACAGCGACACGCTGAACGAGGACCTGCTGGTGAGCGCGGTGCCCGTGGAGCACGGCGGTGGAGTGATCGGGGCCGTCCGGATCTCCTATCCGATGGCCGAGGTGGCCGCGGCGGCCCACCGGGCCCGGCTGTTCCTCGCGGCCATCGGGGCGGTGACCCTCCTGATCGGGCTGGTGTTCGCGTGGCTGCTGGCCCGGTGGGTCACCCGGCCGCTGGCCGAGACCGCGCGGGTGGCGCGCCGCATCGCGGACGGGGACCTCGAGGCGCGGGCCCCGGTGGTCGGCCCGCCGGAGGTCCGGGAGGTGGCCGGCGACCTCAACGTGATGACGGATCGCCTGGCCGACCTGGTCCGTGCCAACCGGGAGTTCGCCGCGAACGCCTCCCACCAGCTGCGAACGCCGCTCACCGCCCTGCAGCTGTCCCTCGAGGAGGCGCTCGCCGGCGACGACCCCCGCGGTGAGGTCGAGCATGCCCTGGCGGAGACGGCCCGGCTGGGGAGGATCGTGGATGCCCTGCTGGCGCTGGGGCGCCCCACCCGATCCCCGGCGATCGGGGTGTCGGCCGGGGAGGCGGCCGGGGCCGTCGCGGCCGCCGTCCGCCGGCGCCGTCCCGGGCTGGAGGTGGACGTCACCGGGGACGAGACCGTTCTCGCTGACCCCGAGCGCCTGCGCGAGGTCCTCGGCAACCTCGTGGACAACGCGGGACGGTTCGCCCGGTCCCGGGTGGTGGTGTCGGTGCGCCGGGAAGGGGACGGCTTCCGGATCTCGGTCGAGGACGACGGCCCCGGAATTCCGGAGGAGGAGCGCGCACGGGTCTTCGACCGCTTCGCCAGGGGCAGGGTCCCCGGGGGGTCCGGGGCCGGGCTGGGCCTGGCCGTGGCCCGAGAACTGGCCGCGGCGGACGGGGCCACGATCTCGCTCGATGACACGCCGCTCGGGGGGGCCTGCTTCGTCGTTCGGTATCCGCTCGGGCACGACGCCGGGTTGCCTCGGCCGGATGGGGCCGGAAGTCCCGCCGGGACAGCGCCGGTTGTCCGTGCCCACGGAGGGGCGATCGGCGGAACGTCTCGCGAATGAGCCACGGGATGGCCGGCGGCACCGAAGCGAGGAGGTCGTGCAACGTGGCCGGGCACTACATCGCCGGCATGCGGACGGACTTCACGGTCTCGTGAGGCCGGAGGCGGCAACCTCCGAGAGCCGGCGTTCGAGGAACCGGCGCTCGGCGGGGTTCGCGGCGAGGTCGAGGGCCCGGGCGTAGGCCAGGGCGGCCTCCTCCCGGCGGCCGAGCCTCCGGAGCAGGTCGGCCCGGGCCGAGTGGAACAGGTGATAGCCGTCCAGGTCCGGGTGGAGCGCGTCGAGGAGCGGCAGCGCCACGGCCGGCCCGTCGGCCATGGCCACCGCCACGGCGCGGTTCAGCGACACCACCGGCGAGGGCTGCATGCGCTCCAGGGCGGCGTACAGGGCCGCGATCTGGGGCCAGTCGGTGTCCTCCGGCCGGGGAGCCTGGGCGTGCAGGGCCGCGACCGCCGCCTGGACCTGGTACGGGCCGGGCCGCCGGTGGGCCATGGCCCGATCCAGCACCGCGCACCCCTCGTCGATCTCCTCGTGGTCCCATCGCGACCGGTCCTGGTCCTCGAGCAGGACCAGCTCGCCCTCGCCGTCCACCCGCGCCGCCCTGCGGGAGTTCTGCAGGAGCATGAGCGCGAGGAGGCCGAGCGCCTCCGGTTCGTTCGGCATCAGCGAGGCCAGGACCCGGGCCAGCCAGATGGCCTCGTCACACAGCTCGTGGCGGACCAGGGGACCCTCCGTGGAGGTGTAGCCCTCGTTGAACACGAGGTACAGGACCGCCAGCACGGCGGGGACGCGATCGGGGAGCAGCTCGTCGGGCGGCACGCGGTATGGGATCGCGGCGTCCCGGATCTTCCGCTTGGCCCGGACCAGGCGCTGGGCGATGGTGGGCTCGGAGACCAGGAAGGCCCGCGCGATCTCGCGGGTGGAGAGGCCGCCCAGGGTCCGCAGCGTGAGCGCGACCCGGGCCTCGAGTGCCAGCGCCGGGTGGCAGCACGTGAAGATCAGCCGGAGGCGGTCGTCCGCCAGGCCGTGGAGCATGCCCTCCCCCTCTTCGGGGCCGCCACCCATCGCGGCCAGCTCATGCTGCGTCCGGATCAGCTCGACCTTGTCGCGGGCCATCCGTTCCCGGCGGATGCGGTCGATGGCGCGGTTGCGGGCGGCCGTGGTGATCCATGCGCCCGGGTTGTCGGGGACGCCGTCGCGCCGCCACCGCTCCAGGGCGGTGGCGAACGCCTCCTGGACGGCCTCCTCGGCCAGGTCGAAGTCGCGGAGCACGCGGATGAGGGTCGCCAGCACCCGCCCCTGCTCCCGTCGGAACAGGCGTTCGACGACCCTCCGCGCGTCGTCGCCCTGCGTGTCCGTGGTGTCCCCGCCTACTGCTTCGGAGCCCCGGTCTCGTCGAACTCCATCACCGGGCGGACCTCCACCGAGCCGTGCCTCGCGGCGGGCAGCCGGGACGCCGCCTCGATGGCCTGGTCCAGGTTCTCGCACTCGATCAGGTAGTAGCCGCCGAGCTGCTCCTTGGTCTCCGCGAACGGCCCGTCCGTGGCGAGCGTCTCGCCGCCCTGGACCCGGACGGTGGTGGCCGTGGAGGTCGGGTGCAGCGCGTCGCCGCCCAGCATCCAGCCCTGGTCCTGCAGCCACTGGGTGTACGCGGCGTACTCCTGGACCTCCGCGCCCGTCTCCTCCGGCGATGCGCTCGACCACGCGGTCTCGTCCCCGTAGATCAGCAGCAGGTACTTCATGCCAGCCTCCCTTCGCCCGCGGCCCCCTGATGGCCGCGCTCACCATACCGACGAACACGGACACGGTTTCTCGACAGGCGGGTGCGACACGCTGGACCTCGCCGAGCCGCGTGCGATGGGCGGACCTGCTCACGAAGTACGCTACGGCTCGTGGCGAATCGGGCGCTCGACCCCTACGACTTCCTGGACGTCGACGCGCTGCTCTCCGACGAGGAGCGGGACGTCCGGGACACGGTTCGGCGGTTCGTCCGCGACCGGGTGCTGCCGGGGATCGCCGAGTGGTTCGAAGAGGGCCGCTTCCCGAAGGAGGTCGCCACGGAGCTCGGGTCGCTGGGGCTCCTGGGGATGCACCTGGACGGGTACGGGTGCGCCGGGGCCAGCGCCGTGGAGTACGGCCTGGCCTGCCTGGAGCTCGAGGCCGGGGACTCCGGGTTCCGGTCGTTCGTGTCGGTGCAGGGGTCGCTCGCGATGTTCCCCATCCACGTGTATGGCAGCGAGGAGCAGAAGCAGCGGTGGCTCCCGCCCATGGCCGCGGGGAACCTGATCGGGTGCTTCGGGCTCACCGAACCGGACTCCGGCTCGGACCCCGGGTCCATGCGAACGTGGGCCAAGCGCGACGGCGACGACTGGGTGCTCACCGGCACCAAGATGTGGATCACGAACGGCGGGATCGCCGACGTGGCAGTGGTGTGGTCTCGGACCGACGACGGCGTCCGCGGGTTCATCGTCCCCACCGACACCCCGGGGTTCTCCACCAAGGACGTGGCGAAGAAGCTCTCGCTCCGGGCCAGCGTGACCTCGGAGCTGATCCTGGACGGGGTCCGGCTCCCCTCGGACGCCGTGCTCCCCGGCGTGACCGGGCTGAAGGGCCCGCTGTCCTGCCTCAGCGAGGCCCGGTACGGGATCGTGTGGGGGGCCATGGGCGCCGCCCGGGCCTGCTTCGAGGCCGCGCTCGAGTACTCGAAGACCCGCGAGCAGTTCGGCCGGCCCATCGGTGCCTTCCAGCTGACCCAGCAGAAGCTGGCGAACATGCTCGTCGAGCTGAACAAGGGCGTCCTGCTGGCGCTCCATCTGGGGCGGATGAAGGACGCGCATACGCTCCGCCCGGAGCAGGTCAGCGTGGGCAAGCTGAACAACGTCCGGGAGGCGCTGGCCATCGCCCGGGAGGCCCGCACGATCCTGGGCGCGAACGGGATCACGCTCGAGTACCCGGTCCTCCGCCATGCCAACAACCTGGAGTCCGTGCTGACCTACGAGGGCACGTCCGAGGTCCACTCGCTGGTCCTGGGCGAGGCCATCACCGGCCACCGCGCGTTCACCTGATCATGTCGCCATTTCGTGCCTCCGCAGCGTTCACCGAGGACTGGAAGCATTTCGACTTCGGCATCGCCGACGGCATCGCCACCGTCACCCTGAACCGGCCGGAGAAGCTGAACGCCCTCACGCTCGACGTGTACGCCGACCTCCGCGACCTGTTCACCGAGCTGCCCCACCGCGACGACGTCCGTGTCGCGATCATCACGGGCACCGGCAAGGGATTCTGCTCCGGCGGCGACGTCCACGAGATCATCGGCACCCTGCTGGGCCAGGACGTCCACGACACGATGGAGTTCACCCGCATGACGGCGTCGGTGGTCCAGCGGATCCGGGAGTGTCCCCTGCCCGTCATCGCCGCGGTGAACGGGGTGGCCGCGGGTGCGGGCGCCGTCATCGCCCTGGCCGCGGACTTCCGGCTGCTGGGCCGGGCGGGGTGCTTCGAGTTCCTGTTCACGAAGGTGGGGCTGGCCGGGGCCGACATGGGCGCGGCCTATCTCCTTCCCCGGATCGTCGGGCTGGGGCGGGCCACGGAGCTGCTGATGCTCGGGCACCGCACGGACGCCGACGAGGCCTGCACCATCGGCCTGGCTCACGCCGTGGTGGAGGACGAGCGGCTCATGGACGAGGCCCGCGACCTGGCCGGCAGGCTCAGCGAGGGACCGGCCTCCGCGTACGCGACCACCAAGCTCCTGCTGGCCCGGGAACAGGACATCGACCTGGCCAGCGCCCTGGAGCTGGAGGCGGCGGCCCAGGCCCTGCTGATGCGGAGCGCCGACCACGCCGAGTTCTACCGTTCGCTGCGGGAGAAGCGCCCGCCCGAGTGGACCGGGCGGTGAGCACGCCTCCGGAGGGCGGAGCCCAGACGCCGCACCTGCTGGTGAACCCGGAGTCGCTGGCCCCGCCGGCGGGGTTCGCCCACGCGGTGGTCCCGGCCCCGGGACGCACCGTCTACCTGGGGGGCCAAGCCGGGATCACGGCGGACGGGGGACTGGCCGGTCCCGGCCTCCTCGAGCAGTTCGATCAGGCCCTGTCGAACCTGGTGGAGGCCCTCGGGGCGGCCGGGGGGCGGCCCGAGCACCTCGTCCAGGTCCACCTGTTCGTGACCGACGTGGCCGGATACCGGGAGCGGCTCACGGACCTGGGCCGGTCGTGGCGGGAGCACCTGGGTCGCCACTACCCGGCGGTGGCGTTGTTCGAGGTGACCGGCCTGTACGACCCCGGCGCGGTGGTCGAGCTCACGGCCGTGGCGGTCGTCCCGGAGCCGTGACGAACGCGCCGGCCGGGCCGCCCGATCAGCGGGTGGCCAGCGCCACCGCCATGGCCTCGCGCAGGGTCGGCGAGCCCTCCAGCCGGAGCGTGACCGGACCTCGGGTCCAGATCAGCGTGTTCCCGGCCAGGCGGGATTCATCGTTGAAGTGGGACCCGTTCCGATCGACGTAGTCGAGCTCGTGCGCCGTCCCGGACAACCAGTACCCGGTCTCGCCGTTCACCTGCACCCTCGTCACGCGCGTCCCCGCGTCCACCAGCTTCCTGATGAATGGGCGGTACGGGTTCGCGTGGAACTCCGTCAACAGCAGCGCCGGCCTGGGCTCCGCGCCCGGTGACCCGGGCCTGACCCAGACGAACGACACTCGTCCACCGACAGGCCTGTAGGACAGGAACACCAGGGGCTGGCCGAATCCCTGGACCGCCGGCGGGACGGCCGGGGAGAAGTCCACCTCGGCCCTGGCCGCCTCGAGCGTCGAGGGGATGCCCAGCTCCAGCCGGTCGCCCAGCGACGGGAGGGTGGGGCTCGGAAGCGGGGAGGGGCTCAAGGACGGACCGGAGGCCGAGATTCCAGGCGAGGGAGTGGTCCCGTTCTGGAACACGATCTGGATCCCCCGGACCCCCACGTAGGCCGCGCCGGCAGCCACCGCCGCCATCGAGACGATCAGCACCGCGATCACGAGGGCCCGGCGCATCCCCCGGGGCGGCAGCAGGCCGGCCACCCACCGACGGACCCGGCGTCCGAACGGCGCCCGGGCCGGGGCGGGCTGGCGGATGCGGGCCACGGCCAGCGCGGCGAGATCCGCGGACGGTTCGGGGAACGCGAGGTCGGCGGCGAGCCCCGCCAGAGCCGAGCCCAGCTCGTCGTCGGTCATCCGCCGCAGGCGCTCAGTCATCGGCGGCCCCCTCGGCCACGGCCGGCGCCGCCCCGGCGGCGGTGAGCGATTCGCGAAGCCGGGTGAGCGACCTCGACAGCCTGGACTTCACCGTTCCCTTGGGGATCCCCAGGGCCTCGGCGGTCTCGAGCTCGGAGAGTCCCAGCAGGTAGCGGTACCCCACCACCAGCCGGTCCTCCTCTCGCATGGCCTGCAACGCCCGCACCAGCAATTCCCGTTCCTCCCGTTCCAGCGCCGCCACCTCGGGGGATGGGGCCGCATCCCCCGAGGGGCGGGCCTCGGCGACGCGCAGGGTCAGCCGGTCCGCCCGGGCCGAGGCCCGACGGCGGTTCCTGGCCTCGTTCGTCACGATGGCCAGGAGCCACGGCCGGAAGGCGGCCCCCTCCCGGAACCTCGACATCGCGCGGTAGGCCTTCACGAAGGCCTCCTGCACGGCGTCCTCGGCCTCGGCGGAGTCCCGGGTGACCAGCCAGGCGGTCCGCATCGCGATCTGCTGATGGGCCCGGACCAGCTCCTCGTATGCCCCGACGTCACCATCCTTCGCTCGCTCGGCGAGCCCCGCTTCCTCCAGTGGTCGGCCCTCCACGGAGTCGAATGATCGTTCCGACATGGCTACGCCCTCGGCCTCGATCGGGTTCCCGCCGCTCAGCCGCCCCCGGGGGCGCTCACCGGAACAGCTCGCGGGCGATGATCTCGCGCTGGATCTCGCTGGTGCCCTCGTAGATCCGCGGGGCCCGGACGTCGCGGTACAGATGGGCCAGCGGGTGGGAGGCCTCCAGGCCGGCCGCGCCGTGGATCTGGACGGCCCGGTCCACCACCCACTGCGCGGTCTCCGTCGCGAACAGCTTGGCCATGGCGGAGAGCTTCGTGATCGGTTCGCCCTGGTCATGCGCGGACGCGGCGGCGTACACGAGCAGCCGGGCCGCCTCGGTCCGCGTGGCCATCTCCCCGAGGAGCTGCGAGACCGCTTGATGCTCCTTCAGGGCCTTCCCGAACGACGTCCGTTCCCCGGCGTGGGCCACGGCGAGGTCCAGCGCGGCCCGGGCCATCCCGACGGCGAACGCGCCCACGCTGGGCCGGAACCGGTCCAGCGTCTGCATGGCCACCCGGAATCCGCCGTCCACCTCGCCCAGCACCTGGGACTCGTCCACCGGCACGCCGTCGAAGTCCAACCGCCCGATCGGATGCGGCGAGAGCAGCTCGATGGGCTCACCGGTCAGGCCGGGCGCGTCGCCGGGGACCGCGAAGGCCGTGACGCCGCGCGCGCCGGCGCCGGGCGTGGTCCGGGCGAACACCGTGACGATGTCGGCATCGGGGGCGTTCGAGATCCAGGTCTTCGAACCGGTGAGCAGCCATCCCTCGCCGTCCGGCTCGGCGCGGAGCTCCAGCGCACCGGCGTCCGAGCCGTGCCCGGGCTCCGTCAGCGCGAACGCCGCGACGGCCTCGCCGCTCGCCACGCGGGGGATCCACTCGCCCGCGAGCTCTCTGGATCCGCTCTGGAGGATGGGATACCCCCCCAGTCCCTGCATCGCGAGCGCGGTCTCCGCGTCGGTCGACTCCATGGCCAGGCCCTCGCGGAGGGCGCACAGCTCGATCGCGGAGATCCGGGCCTCGTCGCCGGCGGCGCCGGCCGGGAACAGCCTCGGCAGCAGGCGGCACTCCGCGAGCGCCGCGAGCAGCGGCCGGTTCACGCGCCCGGGCGGGCCCGCGCCGGCGACGTCGGCGAGCGCGGCCTCCCGCGCGACCCGGCGAACCTCCTCGACCCGTTCGCGAACGTCCGGCACGTCGGCCATGGCACGAGCCGTATACCACGCCTGCCCCCGGGTCGCGGGCGCCAAGCTCATGGCCGGTCGCGCATGGGGTCGGAATCCCGCAGATCGGTGGCCAGGATGGCGCAGGGTCGTGGGCTTCACCGCCTGAGCGGGCCATCGCTAGGATGGCGCCGACAGGGTGAGACGTGAGCACAAGGGGGAATCCCATGGCGGAGTCGCCCTACTGGAACCCGCGGCACGAGACCATGCCGCGCGAGGACCTCGAGGCGCTGCAGGTCCGGAAGCTGCGCAACCTCGTCGAGTGGGCCGACGCAGCGGTCCCATGGCAGTCCAAACGGTTGCGCGACGCCGGCGTGACGGCCGATTCCGTCGACTCACTTGACGATCTCCGGCGCATCCCGTTCCTGACCCGCGAGGAGTGGATGCAGGGCCAGGTGGAGCACCCGCCGTACGGGCCCATCCTGGCGGCTGAGCCCGCCCGGGCGATCCGCTACCACATGACGTCGGGAACCACCGGCAAGACGCCCATCCGGGTGCTCGACTCCATGAAGGACTGGGAGTGGATCGCCGAGATGTGGTGCTACGGGCTGTGGGGGTTCGGCGTCCGGCCGGCCGACACGCTGTTCGTGGCGTTCGGGTACTCGAAGTTCATCGGGTTCTGGGGGCTCCACTACGCGGGCGAGAAGCTGGGCTGCCTGGTCCTCCCCGGCGGCGCGATGACCACCGACCAGCGCGTGAAGGAGATCGTCGAGATGGGCGCGACGGTGGTGGCGTCCACGCCGACGTACGCCCTGCGCATGGCCCAGGAGGCTCGCAGCCTGGGGATCGACCTGGCCGGGTCCGCGGTGCAGCGCGTGATCCTGTCCGGCGAGCCGGCCGGCTCCATCCCGGCCACCAAGGCGCTCATCGAGGAGCAGTGGGGAGCGAAGGCGGGCGACACGGCGGGGATGACCGAGCTCGGCACGATCATGATCTTCGAGTGCGCCGAGCAGCCCGGCGGGACGCACATCATCGAGGACCACTACATCGAGGAGGTCGTCGACCCCGTCACCGACGAACCGGTGCCGTACGGCGAGATGGGGGAGCGGGTGGTGACGTCGTTCGGCCGCGGGTTCATCCCGGTGCTCCGGTACCGGACCCGGGACTTCGTGGTGAGGGTGCCCGGGTCGTCGTGTCCGTGCGGGCGGACGTTCGACATCTACGACGGCGGGATCCGGGGCCGGGTGGACGACATGAAGCTGGTCCGTGGCACGAACGTCTACCCGCGCGCGGTGGAGGCCCTGGTGCGCGAACATCCCGAGGTGGACGAGTTCCAGATCCACCTGTACACGGCAGACGGCATCCGCGACGAGATCGAGGTCCTCATCGAGGTCCCCGACCAGAGCGTCGACGCCGACGCGCTGTGCCGGCAGCTGGCGAAGGAGCTGACGGACGCGCACGAGTCCCTGCGGTTCGGCGTCCGGGCCGTGGAGCTGGAATCGCTCCCGCGGTTCGAGCTGAAGGCCAAGCGGGTCACGGACGACCGGATCGTGATCGGGACCGAAGACGAGCGGAGGTCGTGATGGAGAACCTGGCCGGCACCGAGCTCAGCGAGGCCGAGGCCAAGTTGGTCGACGTCTACCGGGAACTGCACCGGATCGTCGACATGTGCGCCGACGAGCTGCCGCCGTTCGCGCTCCGCAACGCCACCAAGGCCCTGTCGTCCCTGTGGCAGGTCATGAACGGCCTCGACATGGACCCCGGCCAGCTCTACGACCTCGGCGCGTGACCGCTCTTATTCCGCGGGTTCCTCGTCGCGGTCGGTCCCCTTGGGGAGCTGGTCGACGACGTAGTAGATGGCGACGGCGGAGATCACCGCGAGCGTGATCATCGCGCTGACGAACGACAGGGCGATCGTCGCGGCGTAGACGAAGATCCCGATGCTGAACCGGCGGAACTGGGACTTCGCCGTCGCGGGGTCGATGGCCTCGTGGAGGCGGCGGCGGTCGCGGATCACCCACAGCCACAGGAGGTTGAAGCCGATCGCGCACCCGAACAGGTTGGCGGCGTAGATCGCGCCCGCTACGTGGGAGTCGTTCCCGCCCTCCCGCAGGTACTCGGCGAACAGCGCCGTGGCGAACGGGAGCGCGGCGATGAACATCAGCAGCAGGAGGTTGATGAACAGCAGCGTCCGGTCGACGATCGCCACTCGGTCCATCAGCCCGTGATGGTTCACCCACATGATCCCGATGACCGTGAACGACAGGGCATAGGCGGCGAACTTGGGCCACGCGGCCACGATCGCGCTCCACAGTCCGTGGTGGGCGGCGATCTCGTCCCCGGACACCTTGAGGTCCAGCGCAAGGAGCGTGATCGCCACCGCGATCACGCCGTCGCTGAACGCCTCCAGCCGCCCCTTTGTCATCGAACCCCCCACAACCTCTCGGGCGAAGAGCGTATTCCAGCGTGGGCCTCCGGGATTTCCGTCCCATCCGTCGGCGCGACCGCCGCCGTACAGTCCGGTGTCGAGGGAGGTGTCGTGCAGGCCAGGCTCGCTCTGATAGCCGTGATCGTCCTGGCGCTCGTTTCCGGGTGCACGGATTCTCCGCCGTCGGGTTGCGACGTGTGGAAGCAAGCGGCCCCGCCGGCGGGCTACGTCTCGGACGTCCTCGCGCTCGCCGATGACGACGTGTGGCTGGCCGGCCAGGGTGGGGAGGACTTCCGGGGCAGCGTCTTCCACTGGGAAGGGAGGCGCTGGCATTCGGTGCAGACAGCGAGGCTCGATGCCCGCCACATATGGCTGACCTCGATCGCCGGCGTCGCTCCCGACGACATCTGGGCCTCCGGGATCGCATTCCCGAAGGACACCGACCGACTGTCGCACCCGGTCGTCGAGCACTGGGACGGCCGGACCTGGAGCGCGGTCCCGCTCCCCGACCTGGGGTCGTCGCAGGGCTCGATGGGAGGTCTCTCAGCGATCTCGGCCGATGAGGTGTGGGCAGCCGGTTGGTACGGGGAGCGGAACCATCACCATCCGCTCGTGCAGCGATGGGACGGCCGGACCTGGGCCCGAGTGCCCGTTCCCGACCAGTTCCGCGATCTGTATGCCCTGGGCGGGTTCTCCGCGATCGCGTCCGACGACGTGTGGCTCCTCGCAATGGGGGAAGGGGACACGCTCGGTGAACGGATCATCACGTTGCACTGGGACGGGCACGGCTGGACGAGATTCCCCGGCCCTGTGTTCGGGCCGACGGAGCCGAGGCTCCTGGAGGCGACGTCCCTCTACCTGAAGGGGATCACGGCGATCGGACGCGACGACGTGTGGATGTTCGGTGAGTACGAGCCCGCGCGGAAGGTGGGCCGGCACGCCACGCCCGGCCGCCAACAGGCGCTGTTCGCCCACTGGGATGGCGGGCGGTGGAGTGTTATCTCGGATCCCGAGCTGCCGGGACGGGTGAATGCACTTGCGGGGCGTTCGCCGGACGATGTGTGGGCGGTGGGAGTCCAGGGCTCGCCGACCAGACCGGTCACGTGGCACTGGGACGGGCACAAGTGGTCCGAGGCCCCGAGCCCGCAGGTGGGAGTGGGGCCCCAGCACATGGACGACTTCCGGACCAACGAGTTGTTCACCCTGTCCATCGCGCCCGACGGGACCGCATGGGCGGCGGGCCAGTACGCAGTCGGTGAGGAGAACGACATCGACACGCTCGTGGAGGTCTGTCGGACCCCGTAGTCGGTCGGGCTTGGCCCGGTCAGCGGTAGACGCGGCGGGGGAACAGGTCCTCGGCCGACCGGATCCGGTCGAGGATCAGCAGCCCGTCCAGGTGGTCGAGCTCGTGCTGCGCCGCCCGCGCCTCGAACCCCTCCATGTTGAACACGCGCGCGACGCCGTCGGCGTCGTGGCCGGCGAGCACGATGTGCCGGGCCCGGCGGACGTTCGCCGTGAAGTCGGGGACCGAGAGGCACCCCTCGCGGAGGACCTCGGCGTCGTGGGCCTCCACCAGCTCGGGGTCGAACAGCACCACCAGGCCGTGGGACGTCGCCGCACGAGGGTGCGAGCTCACGTCGAGGCAGAGCGCGCGCACCCCAACCCCGATCTGGGGCGCCGCCAGCCCGACCGTCGCCGGCCCCGCCCGCATGGTGTCGACGAGGTCCTCGGCCAGGGCGCGCGTCGCGTCGCCGATCTCGCCCGCGTGCCTCGCGGGCTCCTTCAGGACGGCGTTCGGATACCGCAGGACGGGCCAGACCGGCACTAGAGCGTCTCGGTCTCGACCGGTCGAAACGTGGCGTCGACGCCCATCTCGTCGGCCACGGCGCGGATCTCGCGTTCGAGATCCGCGCGCGAGACGTCCCGCGGCACGGCCAGCTCGGCGACCATCGCGTAGACCGGCGCCTCGTCCCCGACCAGCCGGCACGACAGGTCGGTGATGTTCACGCCCCGCCCGGCGAGCGTCGCGGCGATCCGCGCCACCAGCCCGGGCCGGTCGGACCCGTACGCCACCAGCGTGTGCGTCGACGGCGCCGAGGGGACGCGATCGGACGACGTCCCCTTCACCTTCACGGACATGCCCATCGCGTTGAGCTCGGTGTCCAGTCGCCGTTCGAGCTCCGCCCCACCGAGGCCCTCCGGCGCGTCGACCACCAGCATGATCGCGAACGACCCTCGGAGGATCGTGGAGGACACGTCCTCCAGGTTGCACCCCATGTCGAACAGCGACCGGGCCACGGCGGCCACGATCCCCGGCCGGTCGTCGCCGATCGCCGTCACCGCGAAGTGCGTCATGGATGTGGGCCTCGCTCGACCACCTGGCAATCATCCCTGATCTCCGAGGGCCCGCTGGTCAGGCGGGAGGTGGGCTTCCCGAGCAATGTCCGGGGATTCCGCGGGTTCCCCGTGCTCATCCCGGTCGGATCGTCGACATGGGTGCCCCCGCCGGGGGCGACGACAAGGGAGGTCCGATGCGGAAGATCGTCCTCGCCGCCACGCTCGTCGTGGCGCTGCTCGTCCCCGGCGTGGCGAGTGCCCTCGACGGGAAGAAGGGCTGCGACCCTGCCGGGATGCACCACGCGCTGGGTCGGTACGAGCTGACGATGCTGCGCCATCCGAACGACGAGGCCAAGATCGCCCGGTGGAAGGCGCGCTTCGACACCAGGCGAGGCGCATGCCTGGCCGAGTAGCCGAACCTCGCTCGTGACCGCGGGGCCGCCCAGGCGGGCGGCCCCGCCGCGCTGTCTCCGGACTTCCGACGCCCGCCTCGTCCGCCCGCCCGTCTCGCCGCCTCCCGATCGCGGGCTGATGTCCGCCATGTCCCGGGATTCCTCCGGTTCCACAACCCCATTCCCGCCCAACGCTCGCCTCGACGGGCCCCGACGGGGCCCCCGGGTGGAGGGAGACGGACATGGGAGCCCCGAGGCGCCACGGAGGCCGGATCCTCGCCCTCGCGCTCTCCGCCACCACGGCGCTCGCGGGGATCGTGCTCGCTGCCCCGCCGGCCGGGGCCGGCGTCTCCGTCATCGACCGAGGTCCGCTGGTCGGCCCGGCCGAGGTCCTGCGTGACGGTGGGGAGTCGGTCCGCCTTGGCGACCGCGTGCTGTGGCTGTTCGGCGACACGCTCTATCCGGACTGCGATCCTGTGTGCGCCCAGAACTCTGCCGGCGTGGGCGATGCCACCGGCCCCACCTGGGAGCTCGGCGCGGAGTTCATTCCGCTCACGACCGAGGAGCGGGCAGCCTGGCACTCGGGCGACGACCGGATCGCCGTGTGGCCGACCGGAGCCATCCGGACCGGCACCACGACCGCAGCCGTCTTCTTCGCGCGGTACCACGTCACGGGCCTCCTGGCGTACGCGCCTCTCGGCTGGGGCGTCGCGACGGTCGCGGTCGGCGACATGACGGCGACTCGCGTCCTCGAGATGCCGGGCCTGCCCTACGGTCATCCGGTGCGCGTGGGCCGGCGTGTCTACGCGTACGGATGCGAGCGTGAGGAGTGGCTCCAGTTCGCGTGCAAGGTCGCGCGGGCGCCGCTCGCCGGGCTGCGCGACCCCGCCGCCTGGCGCTACTGGACCGGAGCCGCGTGGTCGATCGATCCACAGCTTGCGGCCTTTGTGCTGGATGGACCGACCGGCGGGCTGACGGTGTCGTGGAATGCGTACCTCGGCCAGTATCTCGCCACGTACAACCTGGCCCTCAGCAACCGCGTCGTCATCCGGACGGCGCCGTCGCCGAAGGGGCCGTGGTCCGAGGCCACGGACCTGTTCGCCGGGCTCGACCCGCCTGCCGGGACGTTCGACTACGCGGGGATCGAGCACCGCGAGCTCGCCCGCGATGGCGGCCGCGTGATCACCGTGACCTACTACCACCCGCTGGGCGACTGGAGCGGAGAGATCCGCCGGGTCGAGGTGACGCTGGGTTGAGCGACCCGGTCCGTCCGCTACGACAGGCCGTCTCGGACCGACGGGCGCGAATACACCCTGGGGTCCAGGACCACCAGGTCCGCCTGGCCCGCCGCCAGGATCGTGTTCGCCTCGTCGGCCGTGGTGATGTTGCCGCTCGTCATCGTGGGGATCCCCGCCTCGTTCCTGACCACGTCGGAATAGGGAACCAGGAACACGCGCCCGTACACGGGCCGCTGCTCGGCCACGGTGCCACCGGCCACGACGTCGAGGAAGTCGGCGTGTGCGGCCAGCGCGCGGGCCACGTTCAGCGAATCCGACCGGGACAGGCCGCCCGGAGCCCAGTCGGTGGCCGAATACCGCACGCCGAGCGGCCCCTCCCATGCGTCGCGCACCGCAGCCAGGACCTCCAGGGGGAACAGCAGCCGGTGCTCCACCGGCCCCCCGAACCCGTCCTCGCGCCGGTTCGTCAGCGGCGACAGGAACGACGCCACCAGCCCGCCGCGCGAGAAGTCCAGCAGCAGCACCCCGGCCCCGCTCCGGGCGACGGCCCCGGCCGCGTCCACGAACGAGATCACGACCGCGTCCATGTCGGCGCGCCGCAACGCCGCCGGGACCGGCGACCGGGACGTGAACGGCACCGGCGAGGCCGAGACCACCTCCCACCCGCCCTCGCGCAGCGGCCGGTCCAGTCCCTCGCTCCGCGGCCTGCTCGAACCCCGCCGGCCCGCGTGCCCGAGCACCACGCACACCGGGGCCCGCTCCACGCCGGGCACGAACTCCGGCAGGTCCGCCGCGACGGGGGTCGCCGGGCTGATCCGACCCGGGGGGGAGACGGCCACGAACGGCGTGAGCACCAGCCCGACCTCCTGCAGGAGCCGCGAGGCCACACCGGCGGCGAGGCCGCCCGGGGGATCCAGGGGCTCCGCCCGCAACGCGATCCGGTTCTCCACCGTGGCGCCCCCCAACTGCAGCGGCGCGAACAGGGGCGGCGGTGGTGTGATCAGCGGCCCGTGCGTTCGCACCCGGGTCCCGTGGGGCGCCCGGTGCGCGCCGCGTGGCGCGGCCCGCTCGGCGAACCACCGATCGACCCCCGCCACGAACGCCGGGTCCCGCTTCTCGAGCTCCAGATGGGTGATCCGCCCGCTCCGGGTGAGCAGCTGGAACGCGAACGGCAGGGGATCGAATCCCGTGTACCGGATGACGTCCTCGAAGTACCGGGAGCTCTCCCGCGCCGCCTCCTGGAACCGCTCCACCACCGGCTGGCGTTCCATCTCGTAGTCGGTGAGGGCCGCCTCCAACCCCGACGGACCGGAATGCTTCACGAACGCGTTCGCCAGCGAGATCGCATCCTCCATCGCGAGCTTCGTCCCGCTCCCGATCGTGAAGTGCGCGGTGTGCGCCGCGTCGCCCAGCAGCACCACGTTCCCGTGATGCCAGCTCTCGCACCGCACCGTCACGAACGACACCCACAGCGACCGGTTGGACATCAGCCGGTGCCCCGCCAGCTCCGGGGCGAAGAGCTCCTCGCAGAACGCGATGGAGTCCTCCTCGGTGGCCCTCTCCAGCCCGGCCCGCTCCCACGTGGCCTGGTTGCACTCCACGATGAAGGTCGACGTCCGCGCGTCGAACGGATACGCGTGCACCTGGAACAGCCCGTGCTCGGTGGCCCGGAAGATGAACGTGAACGCGTCGAAGGTCCGGTCGGTCCCGAACCACACGTACTTCGACCGGTGGACGTCCAGTCGCGGTCCGAACCAGTCGGCATGGATGCGGCGAACGGTGGAGTTCACCCCGTCGGCGGCCACCACCAGGTCGAAGCCCTCGAACCTGGAGAGGTCGGGCACCTCGTCGTGGAACGACATGTCCACGCCGAGGTCGCGGCACCTTTCCTGGAGGATGCGCAGGAGCTGCTTGCGCGCCACGCCGCTGAACACGTGCCCGCCGGACCGAACCACCTTCCCCGCGTAGTGGACGTCGATCGCGCTCCACCGCGCGAACGACTCCGTGATGTCGAGGTAGGTCTCGTGATCGGCGTCCCGGAGGGCCCCCAGCGTCTCCTCGCTGAACACCACCCCCCACCCGAACGTCGCGTCCGGCGCGTTGCGCTCGACGACGGTGATCTCGTGGCGGGGATCGGCCTTCTTCATCAGCAGCGAGAGGTACAGGCCCGCCGGCCCCGCCCCCAGCACCCCGATCCTCACGCCACGACCTCGGCCAGACGGTCGGCCTGGGACGGGTCGGCCACGGTCGGGAACAGGATCAGGTGGTCGCACCCGGCGTCCTCGTACCCCCGGACGAAGTCGCGAACCGCGCCCGGAGTGGTCAGGTTCCCGGCGGCCACCTTCTCCGCGAACGGGCCGGTGAACGCGTAGTAGTCGCGGAGGTACGCGGCGCCGGCCTCCACCACGTCGTCGCCGCCCAGCCCGAAGTAGCCCTGCCCCCACAGCTCCGGCTGCCCGGGCCGCTCGGCGTCGGTCCATGCCGCCAGGGCCTCCGACGCGGCTCGAGCGAACGCCCGCGGGGGCCCGCCGCCGTGCGCGTAGCCGTCGGCGAACCGGGCCATCCGCCACAGCGCGGTCCCGGCCAGGCCCCCCACCAGCACCGGCGGGCCGCCCGGACGGGCGGGAGGCGGACCCACGTCGGCGTCCTCCCAGTGGTCGCGAAGCGCGGCCAGCTGCTCGGAGAACCGCGCCGCCCGCCCGGCGAAGTCCGCGCCCGAGGCCTCGTAGTCCTCCCGGCGGGCTCCCAGGCCGAGCCCCAGGACCAGCCGTCCCCCGCTCACCTGGTCCACCGACGCTGCCTGCTTCGCCAGCAGCGCGGTGCTCCTGATGGGCCCCACGACGATCATCGTGGCCAGGCGGATGCGCGAGGTCACCGTCGCAGCCGCGGCCAGTGATGGGAACGGATCGAGGCTCCGGTACGCCACCCGGTCCAGCACGCCCACCGAGGCGAACGGCCCAGCATCCGCCCGCCGGGCCCACTCCATCACCTCCGGCCCGGTCGCTCCGGGGACCGTGTTCGGCAGGCCCACGCCGATCTCCATCAGCCAGCGAGGCTACACCTCGCCACCCCTTCTCTTGACAGAGGGCCGACCGGATGCCCACGATGCGCCCGTCCTCTCGTTCAAGGAGCCTTCCGCACATGAGAACCTTCCTTCGAGTATTCGGCCTGCTGCTGGCCGTGGCGGGCCTGGCGGCGCTCGCCATCGGGCTGTACGGCGTGTTCCACAACCTCCCCACGGCGAACGACTTCGGTTCCGATTCGACCAGCAAGGTCGGCAAGAACGTCCCGCTCATCGGCGGAGGCATCGCCGGGATCGTGATCGGGATGATCATCTTCACGTTCGTGGGCCAGCTGATGAGCAAGAGCGGCACCACGAGGGCGGTGGACCTGGGGGCCATCGCCAGCCAGCCGGGTGGCCGCTCCTACGGCAACATGTACCTGTTCGTCGCCATCCTCGAGCTCGCGCTCGGCGGGGTGTTCCTGGCCATCGGGCTGTCCGGCAACGGCGGCCTGCTGTTCACCGGGGCCATCCTGGCCGTGGTCGGGATCATCTTCGTGGTCGTGTACCTGCGGATCCGCAGGCGCCGAGCGGAGGCCCAGCAGCTCGAACAGACCGGCCTGTCGGCGACCGCGACCGTCACCGGGATCACCCAGACCGGCATGTACATCAACGAACAGCCGGTGCTGGGAATCGACCTCCAGATCAACGCGCCGAGCAGGGCGCCGTACTCCGTCCACGTCCGGGAGATGGTCCCGTTCATCATGCTGACCCAGGTGCAGGCCGGGCGGACCTACCCGGCCAAGGTCGACCCGAACGACCCGGAGAAGATCCTCGTGGAGTGGCAGCAGGGCGGGATGGCCGGCGCCGGGGCTCCGTTCGGCGGGATGCCAGGGGCGTTCGGCGGGATGCCAGGGGCGTTCGGTGGGATGCCGGGGGCCTTCGGGACCGCCGCGCCCGCCGGCGCGGACCCGTTCGCGTTCGGTGGCGCGCAGCCGGGCCAGCAGAGCTCGGCGTGGAACCTCGGCGGGGTCATGCCCGGGATGGTCCAGGGGCCGGCCGCGGTCACGTACCAGGGACCGGGCCAGGCCACGCCCATGCCGGTCAGCCCGCTCGGCACCCAGATCCCCGGCGGCGTCAGCGGCCAGGCCACGGTCCTGTCGTCCAGCGCCGCCGGCATGGACCTCGGAGGGCAGCAGCTGTACATCCTCCAGCTCCAGATCACGCCGTCGAACGGCAGCCCCACCTACCAGGTCACGCATCCGGTGATGATCCCGACCGCGCAGGCCTCCAGGGTCCAGCAGGGCGCGACGATCCCGGTCACCATCGACCCGTCGAATCAGAACAACGTGGTGCCGAACCTGTCGTGACGGACCCGGAGGCCGGACCGGCGCCGGCGTCGATCGTGATCCAGCGCCGGGTGGAGTGGTCCGACACCGACGCCTCGGGCGCGTACCACAACTCCGCCGCGTTCAACTTCATGGAGTCGGCCGAGGTGGCCCTGGTGGACCGCCTCGGGATCCGGGAGGACGTGTACGGCCGGCACCCGCGGGTTCGGATCGAGGCGGACTTCCTGGCCCCGCTGTGGTTCCGGGACCTGGTGGACGTGGAGATCCGGGTATCGAACGTGGGCCGCACATCGGTGACCTACGAGGCCGAGATCCGCCGGGGAAGCGAGGTGTGCGTCCGGGGCCGGATGGTCGCCGTGCTCCTGGACCGCATCGGGGGAACGCCGCAGCCGTGGCCCGAGGAGTACCGGAGGCTCCTGGCGGCGGCCGGGCCCCAGGTCCCCGAGCGGCTCGTCCAGGGCGAATAGGATCATCGGGCCATGGAGCCGGGTGACGAGCGCGAGGCCGGACCGGGCCCGGAGCGCCGCTCGGTCCGCCGGATGGGCCGGGTGTCGCCGGCCGACGAGGGCCTGTCCTACGGCACGTACCTGAAGGTCCCGGAGCTCCTCCGCCTCCAGCACCTCCTGTCGGAGCCGCCCGCGCACGACGAGCTCCTGTTCATCGTGGTCCACCAGACCTACGAGCTGTGGTTCCGCCAGATCCTGTTCGAGCTGGAGTCGGTCCGGGACCTGATGTTCCGCCACGAGCCCGCGACCGCCCGGCACTACCTGGGCCGGATCCACGCCATCGAGCGCGTCCTCATCGAACAGATCCCCGTGCTCGAGACGATGTCGCCGCAGGACTTCCTGGAGTTCCGTTCGAACCTGTCCCCGGCGAGCGGGTTCCAGTCCGTGCAGTTCCGCGAGGTGGAGTTCATCTCGGGGCTGAAGAGCCGGGGGTTCCTGGCGCACCTCGGCGAGTCCGACGACGAGCGGAGCCGGCTGGAGCGGAGGCTGGAGGAGCCCACGCTGTGGGACGCCTTCTGCGAACTGGTGACCGACCATGGCCTGCCCATGCCGGCCGATGACGCAGAACGGCGCCGGCAGAGCCTGCTCGAGATCGCCCGCCGCCGGGACGGGCACGCCGAGCTGTGGAACCTGTCCGAGGACCTGCTGACCCACGACGAGCTGTTCTCGCTATGGCGGTACCGGCACATCCTCATGGTCGTGCGCCAGATCGGGTCGAAGACCGGCACGGGGGGCTCCTCGGGGGCCTCCTACCTCCAGTCCACCCTCGACAAGCGGTTCTTCCCGGAGCTGTGGGAGCTCCGGAGCCACCTCTAAGTCGCACCCGGCGGCGGCGTTTCCCCAGGTCAGCACATGGGTATCTGTGCCGTGCCCGCGCGTCCGCCGGGCCTGAGGGGAAGGAGCCGGTCCGCCGGCTCGAAACGTGGGAGGTCCCGCCCGTGGTACGTCGTCGAATCGCCGTCTTGCTCGCCGTGGCCGCCGTCCTGGCGGCCACCGTCGCGTTCTCCACCGGGGGTGCCGGCGCCACCGCGCCCCGGGCCGCCTCCAAGGGGACGTCGCCGGGGATCACCTTCTCCGCGCCCTTCGTCGTGGACACCGTCCACACGTACGGCGAGCCGGATCTCAGGGTCGATCCCAGCACCAACGCCCGCCAGTACGTGAGCGGCCCCTGGGGGACGGGGACCCAGCGGAGCATCTGGAACTTCTCCGAGGACGGGGGCCGGACCTACCATCCGATCCACGACACTGCCCTCACCAGCGCCGACGGCTCGGACACCCGACACGTCGGCCCGGGAGGCGGCGACACCGAGATCTCCGTCAGCCACTCCGGCAAGGTGTACTACTCGGACCTCGCGGCGCTCGTCACCCTGAAGACGGCCGTGTGGGACCCGACCGCGAACCCGCGCACCCTGACGACCGGCTTCTACGGCAACAGCGACCAGGGGGCGAACGGGGTCGACCGGCAGTGGTTCGGGCTGTGGGACCCGCCGGCCGACCAGGTCGAGGCCATCCGCTCGGCCACCGGCTACAAGGGCCCGCTGCCCGTGAACTACCTCGTGTACGCGGAGGCCCTGCTGGGGTGCTGCGAGGCCGCGTCGTACTCGACCAACGGCATCGACTACACCGGGCCCACCGAGGAGTTCTCCATCAACAGCGACGGCCCGGTGGTCGTGGACCAGAAGACCGGGACGGTCCTCGAGGCGGTCGGCCTGGGCAGCCCGAACGCGGTCGGCGTGGCCATCCTCACGCGTGACGCCGGGCAGCCGAACAGCCCGGCGATCGCCAACTCGCAGGTGAAGCGGGTGGCCAACCTTCCGGCCGGGACCGACGTCGGCGCGCTGTTCCCGACGATCGCCATCGACTCGGCCCGGAACGCCTACCTCGTGTGGGTGACCCGGGACGACGACCACACGGTGGCCCAGTCTGCCTCGTCCTGGCAGATCTTCTACTCGTACGCGAAGGCCTCCACCGGCTGGCAGACATGGTCCGCGCCACGGCAGCTCAGCAAGCCGCCGTCGTTGACGAACATCATGCCGTGGTCGGTGGCCGGATCCGGCGGCCGCTTGGCCGCCGTGTGGTACGGGACCAACGACGGCACGCACAACCCCAGCTCCGAGGACAACCACCAGGCCTGGGACGTGTACCTGTCGCTGGTGACGAACGCGACAAGCTCGAACCCCGACATCCGGCAGACCAAGGTCACGCCGCACCCCATGCACTACGGCACGATCTGCCTGGCCGGCACGGGGTGCATCGCGTCGCAGGGGAACCGGAACCTCGCGGACTTCTTCGAGGTCTACGTCGACAACACCGGCGCCATCGAGATCGCCTACGACGACACGTCGAACGAGTTCGTCCAGCACGTCCCGCAGGGCCCCGGGATCCCGCCGCCGATCGACGGCGCCGCTGACCACCGCGGAGCTCCTGTGGTGACGATGATCCGGCAGAACAGCGGGCCCGGCCTGTTCGGGACCGACGTCAAGGGGTTGCGTTCGGGCGGCGACAGCCTGTCCGACCCGAAGGGCGACGCCCACTTCGACCCGATCTACAACACCACCACCAGCATCAAGCAGCTCGACCTGCTGGGGTTCGATGTCCGGGTCGATCCCGACCATCCCGACACCATGGTGGTCAGGATCCCGGTGAACGATCTGCACAACCTGGCCGCGGCGGTGACCGCGACGGGCGGCGACACCGTGAACTACGTGGCCCGGTGGTCCGGGGCGCCCATCCCCGACGCCACCACCGGCACGAAGATCCCGATCTACTACGCGTCGGTGGAGGTCGGCAGCTCGGGCACGCCGACGTTCTTCGCGGGGACCGCCATCTCCTACGAGCTGTGCTCGGTGTCGGGATGCTTCCCGCACGTCATCGACTACCCGGGCCCCGGGAACGGGGGCACGGCCGTGCCCGGCAAGGTGACGTTCATCCAGCCGGACAAGGGCCAGGGGAACTGGTTCATCATCCGGGTCCCCAGGTCCCTGGTGGGCAACCCGGCGGTCGGCTCGCGACTGGACAGCATGGGCGTCTACACGTACGCGCGGAGCCGCAGTGCGACGCAGCCCATCACGAACGCCGAGGCCCAGGGCGGCATCCTGCCGATCGCGATCGACGGCGTCTGCTGCATCAACACGATCCTCAGGGAGACGGCGCACTAGCACGGAGCACCGGCGACGGGGGCGCGCGGGACGACCTGCGCGCCCCCGTATGCTGTGCGCCGTCCTGGCGTCCGTCAGGAGGAGGTGCGTGTGCGTCGCGTTCGGTCCATCCGCCCGTCCACGTTCTCGATCGCGGCGGTGGATCCCGAGGCCGGCGAGGCGGGGGTCGCCGTGCAGTCGAGGTTCCTGGCCGCGGGGGCGGTGGTCCCCTGGGCCCGGGGCGGCGTGGGGGCCGTGGCCACCCAGGCCTTCGCCGACGTGACGTTCGGCGTCCGCGGCCTGGACCTGCTGGGGCAGGGCCTCTCGCCGCAGGACGCGCTGGGCCGCCTCCTGGAGGGCGATTCCGAACGCGAGACCCGCCAGGTGGGGATCGTGGACATGGCCGGCCGTTCGGCCTCGTTCACGGGCTCGGAGTGCTTCGACTGGGCCGGCGGCGTGACCGGCGACGGGTTCTGCTGCCAGGGCAACATCCTGGCCGGCGAGGCGGCTGTGGCGGACATGGCCGAGGCCTACGTTCGGACCGCCGGACGCCCCCTCGCGCGGCGGCTGATCGAGGCCCTCCGGGCCGGTCAGATGGCGGGTGGGGACCGCCGGGGACAGGAGGCCGCGGGGCTTCTGGTGGCCAAGCCGGGCGGCGGGTACGGCGGCAACCACGACCGGTTCGTCGACCTCCGCGTGGACCACCATCACGAGCCCATCGAGGAGCTGGCCCGCCTGCTCGACCTCCATCACCTGTACTTCGAGAAGTCGCCCGACGCCGAGATCGTGGAGGCGGACCAGGGCCTCCAGCGTGAGATCCTGGGTCATCTCGAGCGCCTGGGGAAGATCGAGCCCGGCGCCGACCTGTGGACCGCCCTGTCCGACTACATGGGGTGGGAGAACCTCGAGGAGCGCTGGGTCGGCCCGGGGCGCGTCGACCCCAAGGTCCTCGACTACCTCCGCTCCCACGCCGCCCGGGCCGGCTCGCCGTAGGGACGATCGAACCCGTGGACCTCGCGGACCGATCCCTGTGGGCCCGGTTGGAAGGGATGCGCCTCCCCGAGGGGTTCGCGTTCGGCGTGGCCACGGCGGGGTTCCAGATCGAGGGCGCGTTCAACGGGCCCGGCGAGCCCCGGACCAACTGGTTCGACCGCGAGGCCTCGGGACGCATCGAGCGGTCCGGCGCGGCGAACGACTCCTGGAACCGGTGGGAGGAGGACCTCGACGCGGCCGCGGCCATGGGCCTCGACTGGTACCGGCTCTCGGTGGAGTGGGCCCGCCTCCAGCCCAGCGCGCGCTCGCTCGAGGCCTCCGAGCCCTCGTGGTCGGAGGAGGCCGTTGAGCGGTACGCGGACATCCTGGCCGGTGCGCTCGAACGCGGTCTGGAGCCGGTGGTCACGCTGCACCACTTCACCCATCCCCGGTGGCTGGGTTTGGACCTGTGGCAGCGACCCGAGGCCCCGGGGCTGTTCGCGGCGTACGCGGGCGAGGCGGCCCGCCGTCTGGGCGACGCGCTGGCCGCCCGCGGACGGCCCCCCATCCGCCGGTACGTCACCCTCAACGAGCCGAACGGGCTGGCCCTGGGCACGTGGCAGGTCGGGATGTTCCCCGGGGGTGGCTTCGGCCGGCTGGGGGCGCTCCGGCGGGGGCTGGACCACCTCATGGCTGCCCATGCCCTGGCCTACGACGCGGTCCACGACGTCCACGCCGAACGGGGGTGGCCCGAGCCGGCGGTCACCACGAACGTGTACTCGTTCGCGGTCTACGAGCTGGACCGGGGGCTGGTGGACCTGCTGGAGGCCCGGCGGCGGGGAGTCGTGCGCGAGGGCCTCGCCTCGCACCTCCGGGACCGCCGGGCGGACTGGACGGAGGGCCTGGCCGGGATGGCCGGGCCGCACCGGGGGCTGCTCGTGTACGTGCCGTGGATGGCCGGGTACCTCCGGGCGCCGGGCCACCGCACCGCGGGCGGCCGGAGCGTATCGCCCGTCCGTCCGCTGTGGGACGACCCGCCCCGGCCGGCGTCGTTCGAGGCGTTCGTCCGGGCGGCGGGGGACCACGGGCTTCCCGTGTGGATCCTGGAGAACGGGCTGTGCAGCCGCGTCCGGGACGGGGTGAGCCACCCGCGAACGGACGGGTGGACCCGCCACCGGTACCTGGCCGAGCACCTCGCGGCGGTCGCTGCCGCGGTGGAGGCCGGGGTGCCGGTGGAGGCGTACGTGCACTGGACGCTGTTCGACAACTACGAATGGGGGTCCTACGAACCCCGCTTCGGACTTCGTGGGATCGATCGCACGGGGCCGCGGCCCCGGCGCCTGGCCCTGGACTCGATGGGACAGGATTCCGCCCGCGCGTACGCGGAGATGATCGGCGCCCTCAGGGGATGACCCGAGGCCTCAGCCCGCCGTCACCGTGCGGCAGTGCGAGAACTCGGAGGTGCTGCCGTCCGGCGCCGTCGCGGTGGCGGTGACGCGCTGGCCCACCCCCAGCACCGGCGAGACCGACTTCGTGAACTTGGCGAGACCCGTCTCGTCGGTGGTGGCGGTGACCTGGACCAGGAACAGCTGGCCCTCGCCGAACCCGCTCTCGTCGCACGCGTCGTCCACGAACAGCTGCACGGCGAAGGCCGTGCCGGGGGTGCTCCGGAGCCGGCCCTTGACCACCGTGTCCGTGGTCCCGTTCACGGCCGACGTCAGGACCGGGAAGTTCTGGAGGCCGTTGGCGCCGGTGTCGGAGTCGTCGGCGTCGTTCGCGGTCACGCCGTTGAAGCCCAGGTCGATGCCGAGCCCCTGGTTGTCGTGGATCGCGTTCCGGAGGACGGAATCGCCGCTGGCGGTCCCGGTCACCCGGACCCCCGGGCCGTGGTTGAACGCGATCGTATTCGCCGACGACAGCGACGTCCCGCCCACGACGTTGCCGCTCGGGCCGCCCGCCACGCCCCGCGTGACGACGACCCCGGTTCCCAAGTTCGGCAGGGCGTCGCTCGCCACGTTCACGCCGATGCGGTTGCCCGCGACGCGGTTGTGCTCCGCGTCGGTCCCGAAGACCTCGACGCCGACTCCGATCTCGGTCCCCTCGCTGTCGGCGGACCCGTTGCCGCTGATCACGTTCCCCGCTCCGGCGACGGCACCGCCGATCCGCGTGTCCGAGGCGCCGTTCACCAGGATGCCGCCCGCGAAGTTCCCGATCGCGGCCGTCCCGGTGACGTCGGTCCCGATGAGGTTGCCCAGCAGGATGTTGCCGTTCGCCGAGGCGCCCTTGATCTCCACGCCGAACCCGATCGGGCCCCGCTTGTCCGGGATCCCCCGCAGCCCGTTCCCGGAGATGACATTCCCCTCGCCGGGCTCGCGGCCGCCGATCCGGTTCAGCGTCGAGAGCAGGATCAGGATGCCGTCGTTCCGGCTGCCGAACTCGGCGGTGCCGGTGATGGTGGTCCCGATGTAGTTCCCCACGACGACGTCCGAGCCGGCGTGCTCGATGACGATCCCGTTCTCGGGGAAGTCGCTGATGGCGAGCCCCCGCACCGTGCTGTGCCCGCCGGAGAGGATCAGGCCCGAGCCCCCGCCGTTGATGATGTTCTGGCCCGTCAGCAGGATGCACGGATGACCCGTCTGGACCAGGCAGGTCTTGTGGGGCAGGGTCCCGGGCTGCGCGGTGGCGTCGATCACGACCACGCCCGAGACCTCGGGGAGCGGAGAGCTCGGCGCGATGGTCTTGGGCCCGTTCCCGATGCGGAACGTGATCGTGTCGTCGCCGGTGCGGAAGTTCGCGTTCTCGATGGCCGCCCGCAGGGTGCACTGGGCGCCGTCGGCGGCCTCCGCGTCGCACGTCCCGTCGTGGATGGCGTCGTCGGAGCCGTCGCCTGAGGAGTTCACGACGATCGCCGGGTTCGTCCGGGCCGCCGTGGCGGACGGGCCGATCCCCACGCACAGCGCGCCGACCGCGGCGGCCACGAGCCCGCCCATCGTCATCCGTCGCAGCATCGATGCCCCCTTCGTGATCAAGCGGCGGTGACCGCGCGGCACTTCGAGAACTCGGACGTGTCGCCCTTGGGATCCGTCGCGGTGGCCGTGACCTGCTTCCCCGCAGCGACGGGGGCGGCCGGCGTGAACGTGAAGGTCGCGGCCCCGGCCGCCGTCGTGAGCACCGCCAGCTGCCCGAGGAACGTGGCCCCCTCCCCGTTCGTCGAGGGATCGCACGCGCCGCTCGAGAAGAACCTGAGCACGAACTTCACCCCGCCCGCGCTGTGCAGCGTGCCCTGGATGTCGGTCGAGCCGCCGGTCGTCACCGCCGAGCTGAGCGCGGGGAAGTTCTGCAGGCGGTTCGGCCCGGTGTCCCCGTCCCCCGGGTCGTTCGCCGTGACGCCGTCGTCGCCGAGGTCGATGCCCAGCCCGTCGTTGTCGTGGATCGAGTTGCGCAGGATCCGGACCTTCCCGGCCAGGACCGCCACGCCGTCCCCGGCGTTGTCCGCGATGGCGTTGGCCGCCCCGGCGGTCCCGCCGCCCACCGCCATCCCGCCCCGGGACTGGACCCCGGGGCCGCCGTTGCCGATGTCGGCCGCCTTGGCCCGGTCCGTCCCGATGAAGTTGCCGAGGACCCGTGCGGCGACGGTCCCGACCCCCGATGCGACCCCCGATGCGGTGTTCGCCGAGATGACGTTCCCCGCGCCGGCCTGAGGACCGCCGATCAAGGTCCGGATGGATCCGGTCGGATCGACCCCCGGCCCCGTGTTCGGCAGCGGGCTCACCCCGTCGGCCTCGGTGCCGATGAGGTTGCCCACGATCCGGTTGCCCGTCCCGCCGACCGGATTGTTGTTCTGGTCCTTGCCCTGCAGGACCCGGATCCCGCCCGCCGCGTTGGCGGAGACCACGTTGGCCGCCGCGGCCGCCGTCCCGCCGACGACGGTCTTCGACCCGCTGATCTCGATGCCGAAGTCGCCGTTGCCGAGCGCCGCCCCGCCGCTCGCATCGGTCCCCACGAGGTTGCCCTGGACCACGTTCTGGGCGGGGACGTTGCCGCGACCGACCGTGACACCGATGCCGATCCCCCCGTTCCCGGAGACCACGTTCCCCGCCCCGGGATCGGTCCCCCCGACGTGGTTCCCGGTGCCGCCGACGAGCACCACCCCGAATTCCAGGTTGGGCACCGCCGCGGTCCCCGCGGCGTCCGTCCCGATGAAGTTCCCCTCGACCACCTCCCCGGAGGTGTCGTCGCCGAAGATCAGCACTCCCTGGCCACGGCCGTTGTGCCCGTTCCCGGAGATGACGTTGCGGGCCGCCGCGGTGGTCCCGCCGATGCGGTCTCCGGCCGACGTAGCGATCTCCACGCCCCCGAACTGGTTGGGGAGCGCCGCGGCGCCGGTCGCGTCGGTTCCGATGAGGTTCCCCTCGACCACGTTGCCCGAGGAATCGGGGCCGCTGATGAGGATGCCGACGCCGAGTGCGGATCCGACGCCGGATCCGTTCCCCGAGATCAGGTTCCCGGCCCCGGGGTCGGTCCCGCCGATCTGCGTGTTCGTGGCGCGCACCGTGACGATCCCGAACCGGACGTTGGGGACGGCGGCGCTCCCGGTGATGTCCGTCCCGATGTAGTTGCCCTGCACCACCACACCGTCGGTGACCCCACCGATCAGCGACCCGATCGCGAGCCCGGTCGTGTTGTTCCCCGAGATGACGTTCCGGGCGGCTGGGGACGTCCCCCCGATCGTCGTCGAGCCGCTCGCCTGGATGCCCAGGTTGTTGTGGAGGGAAACCGTCCCGGTCGCGTCGGTCCCGATGAGGTTCCCCTGCGCGAGGCCCCCCGTGCTCTCGAAGTCGATGCCCACGCTGTTCCCCGAGATCACGTTGCCGGCGCCCCCCGCCGCTCCGCCGATCTTCTCGTTGGCGGCCTCGGCCGCGACGGCGATGTTCTGGCCCAGGTCGGCCGTCCCCGTGATGTCGGTCCCGATGTAGTTCCCCTCCACCAGGGCGCCCGCGCTCTGGAGACGAATGCCGAACGTGTCGTTCCCGGAGATGATGTTCCGGGCCGCGGGCGTGATCCCGCCGATCGTCTGGTTCGGGCCGCCCACCACCGTGATCCCGATCCCGTTCGGGCGCTCGGAGGTCCCGGCCGGGTCGGTCCCGATCTCGTTGCCGGCGATCACGTCGGTCCCGAACTGGTCGAGCACGATGCCGGTGTCCCCGAACCGGTTCACGACCAGGCCGCGAACGGTGGTGTGGCCGGAGTTGATCCGGAGGCCGATCCCGGTGCTCCCGAGCTGCTCCCCGTCGAGCTCCACGCAGGGATGGCCGAGCTCGACGAGGCATGTCGGGCCCGATCCCGGCTGGGTGGTCCCGTCGATCGTCACCGCGTCGGTGACGGGCGGGAGGTTCACGCCCGTCGTGACGCCGACCTGGATCGTCACCACGCCGGTGCCGATGGCGAAGTGGATCGCGTCCTGCTGGTGGATGGGGTTGGCGGTGGCGTTCGCGGTCTGGATGGCGGCCCGCAACGTGCACTGGTTGCCGGCCGTGAAGAGCGAGTCGCAGACGGCGTCCGTGCCGTTCAGGTCCGCCTTGTCGCCGTTGGTGTTCACGACGATCGTGAGTGCGGCCGCGTGCGCGGCCACCATCGGCAGGCCGAGCGTGGCGACGACGGCCAGGACGGCAACCGAGACCGCACGAACCCGCATTGGACCCCCCCTGGAAGCTTCCCGGCCGCGAGTGTATCGAGCGAACGGAGAAAATGGAAGCCCCGCGGCGAAAGCGGAGCTCAGGGTGTCGCGGGCGCATTGGGCACCCGGTCCCCGCGACATCGGATGGAGGTCGGGACGGCGGGATTTGAACCCGCGACCTCAGCGTCCCGAACGGTAGCCATGCCAATTTCGGGGTGCGGCCCCCACCTGCGCTTTCCGGAAAAGTGCAGGTAGAAGGCTATATCTGGCCCATGGACCCCCGCGATGGTGCGGACGGTTTGGAGGGTCTGTGTAGCAAGAAACGTAGCAGAGAACCGCTTGACCAGATCTCGGACGGGGGCACGGTTCCCCGCCTCCGAGCCGACACCGTGGGTTGCGGGGGCCGCCGTCGGCGTCGCGCCTGAGGTTACCTTCCGTAGCCTGGCCACGCCACCATCTGCCGGAGCGACCAGGCCTATCGGCGGTTCTGCGCTGCGGAGGATCGGGAGATGAAGTCTTGAACCGCGGCTTCGACCGAAGCAATGGTCTCTGTTGGCAGGCGCGTTCCGCTTCGGGGAAGATGGGCCAGCCAATCTGCCCGGCGGGCAGTGCAGAGCACCGGAGTTCCTTTCTCCTCGGCGTATCGCGGCCGTGCTTCCGTTCCTGGGCCCCACAGGACGAGCAACGGTCGGACCTCCACATCGATCCCGTAGCTCTTGAGCAGGAGATGGATCTTCCTGGCTCCCCAGCGGGCCTGCTCGACGAAGCGGGCCAGGCTTGGTCCGTCGAACCGGCCCTTGTAGGCGGAGTACTTCGTTTCCACCGCGACGACTCCGTCTGGCCCGAAGCCCACGTGATCCACGTCCCCTTCCTCGAACACGACTCGGTCCACAACTCGCCAGCCAGCCCCCCGGAGACGGCGGAAGCGCTCGGATGTCCATCTCTCAGCCAGCGCCCCCATGCGCTGGCCTTCGGCGTTATCCATCGAGAACAGCCACGACAGCAGCCACAGGAGTCCCACGACGAGACATCCTTGCCGGAACGCCAGGGAAGGCCAGGGCAGAAGGAAGAGCCCAACCCCTGTCAGAGCGATGTAACCGAGGAGAACGAGGGCGAAGCTGCTCGCCTTCCTCCTGAAGAACTCGCGACGTGCTTCGCGCGCTTTCCGCTGAGACCATTGACCGGCCCGACGAGGCTTACGGGCGTATCTGATCCCCCAAGCCGCCCCCGCGACCACGGCGCCGCAAGCCGCGCTGTTCAGGGCGATGTCGATCCACGGTTGAGGGGTCTGGGTCGCCGCCGCTACGGCGAGACCGAGATAGAGGACCGCAAGCAGCCCGACGGCCCATCCGATACCGGACAGAACCTGCCATCCCTTGCCGGGTTCGGCCGAAAGGTTCATCACGTGGTCTTGTCGGGCGTCCGGCTAACGGGCCTTAGAGGAATGGCCGCCCTTACCCGCCCCGAACCTTCGTGATCGCCTCGATCAGTGTCTGAAGGTTGGTCGGCCCCATTTCCACGGCGTCCTTATCTGCGCTAACCGGCCGCTGAGAGGGTGTCGCGGAAAGCTCAGTAACGGCTCCGGCAGCAGGAGAAGAGCCGAGCCGAGCGGGGGGAGTCTTTCCGTGATGAGCGCGTCCGAGTTGGCGATCCTTTCCGAGGCGTCCACTTCCCCGAGGTTCTGATCTTCAAGAGGTTGTGGACGGCGTGCTCGAAGCGCCACTCGCAGTTGCAGGCCTTCAGACCGCGTCGCCTGAAGCGCCCTGCACCCCGCTGTCGTTGTTGGCCGAACACCGGCTCGATCGTTCCACCGCGCTTTCGGTACAGGCGCTTCCCTCGCTTGGTGCGGAGCTTCCGTTCCATGCGCTGGGTCTTCGACAAGTCCTTGGGGATCGGTCCGCGCGGCGGCGGGTCGTTGTCCATGCGTCTCCGGTTCTTGGTCGCGATCACGAGCTCGACGCCCAAAGACTCCTCCAGTTCGAGGTTGTCCTCGCTCAGGTAGCCGGCGTCGGCGAGCACCACTCCAACCGTTGCGCTCATCCCCGCCCTGGCCACGTTCTCCTTCGCCTGCTCGACCATCGGCTGCAACTGCGCAAAGTCGGTGGCGTCGGCGGTGACCTCGCAGGCGATGGTGATCTGGTTCTCCGTCGCCACCGCCTGGGCGTTGAACCCCTGGAGGAACCCGCCGTTGGCGGTCGACATGATGCGGCTGTCCGGGTCGGTGGTGTTGGTCAGCGACGAGTGGCGACGGTCTCTGGCCCGCTTCTCCGGGGGCTTCGGCTTGCGTCCCCGCATGGCCTTGCCGGTTCGTCTCTTGTACTCCTCGCGAGCAGCCACTTTGGTCTCGTAGGCGGCCTGGCGCTTCGCCTGCTCCGCCTCGAGCCGGACCTTTGCGGCCAGAAGACGCTCGAGGCGGGTGTGGGGCTCTGCGAGCTCTTCGGGGATGTCGGAGCCCGAGGACTCGCCCAGGCGCTGGTCCTCCTCCTCGTCGGTGGCTCGTGCTTCGGCGATGATCCGCTCCACCTCTTTGCGGATCCAGTCCTCGGTGCGGTTGGCTCCGGGCGAGGCGTTCGCCTTGATCCGGGTGGAGTCGAGAGCCACCAGTCCTACTCGGACCAGTCCCACCTCCGCCGCCAGGCGCAACACCTGATCGAACAGGTCGGCCAGCTCCTGCTCGTGGTCCTTGGCGAACCGGGCGATCGTGGCGTGGTCGGGCGTCTCGTTCGCCGAGATGAACCGGAATGCGATGTCCTCTGTGCAGCGCCGTTCGATCAAACGCGACGACCTCGCTCCGGTGGCGTAGGCGTAGATGAGCACGGCCACCATCATCTTGGGGTCGTAGGCCGCTCGGCCCCACCCGTCGGCTCGGCGCCTCGCGTAGAACGCCGACAGGTCGAGAGTGTCCACGACGGCGATGACGAACCGCGCCAGGTGGTCCTTCGGCAGCCACTCGTCCAGGCTCGGTGGCATCAGGAACGGCTGATCCCTGTCACAGGGAACGAAGTTGTAGGCCACGAGTTCCTCCGAGAGAAGGGCGAACTACATCGATGCGATTCTCTCGGAGGACCCATTGCGACGCCAGCTCATTCGGGTTTTCGCGACACCCTCTGAGCGAAAAGTATGTACGCGAAGACCTCGAGGACCTCCTTCCTCTTCTCCTCGTCGAGAGGTTCAAGGTAGGGGCCGATCGACGCGAGGGCCAATTCCAAGTTCCGTGCGTTCCGAGCGTTGGCTCGATGGTGTGCTGATTGGCGAGCTGCGTACGTTGCGATTCCGCCGAGGGCGGCAGCCAGCAGGGTCTTCGAGATTAGACGACTGGCGTCCGTACTGACGTAGGTGGCGACAATCACGGCGACGCCGAGGATGACGACAGCTGCGGTTGCGAATCCGATAGTAATGAGGCGCCATCGGTTCGCGGCCTTCTCTTCGGCCACCGCGTCTTGCTGGTAGCCCCCCGTCATGCCAGTTCGGCCGATGACGCCGACGAGGTCTCGTGCCTGCTCGCGTAGCTTCGTAAGGGAGTCGACTTGCTCCTTCGCGGCTTTCTTGGCCGCTTCTGCGTCGGCCCGAGCCTTCTCTTCGATTTCTGACGTCGTCGTCTGGAAGGTCTGCTTCGTGTTCTCGACCAACTCCCTCGCCTCAGTCGCCTGCTGCGAGCTGGCAGCCTGATGCTCGCTGGCTCTTTGAGCCTGTGCTTGGTCGAAGAGTGCCTGGTGCGATTGCAGCGCCTGGTCGAGCCTGAGCTTCTCCTGGTCGATCTTTCCGGTGAGATCGGCGAGGCCGTCGCGGGCAGTCTGCAGCGCCTGCGCGTTCTGGGTTTCGCTCTCCGAGATGGTCTTTCTCAGCGAGTCTGCGTGTTGCGTCCCCGATTTGAGCCGTTCCTCCAACGTCTGGATCGCGGCCTGTGCTGCGTCGCGGAGGCCGTTCGCCGCTGCCATTTCGACCTCAGTCGCTGCATCCCCTGGGATCGGCGGCCATTCGGCCACGGCGTTCGCCAGGTCGTCCGCGGCCGGAGCGGCGCTGTCGAGGGATGTTTGCGCCTCGTCGGCAAGGATGAGGTCGAGGACTCGAACTAGTTCGATCAACGCAGCATCAAGTCCGTCGAGCATCCGCTTCGAGACGAGTGCTCGGTCGGACGAAGCGAGTCGCGCTCCCGCCTCCTCGAGGAGCCGATTCAGGCGGCCCCATCCATCGAGGGCATTCGCGTCTCCTACGCGGTCACGAATTTGCTGAAGCCGCCCTCGCGTCTCGTCAAGGTGCGGGCGTGCTGGGCTATTCGCGACCTCGTCGTCCCACGTTCCCACGGGTCAGGAGTATGCAACGGGGTACTGACACGAAACCAGGTCCCAGGGCCGCGGCCGGCAAACTGCTCCCCCTCACCTATAACGCGAAGGGCCGGAGAACCCGGCCCTTCGCGTTTGGCGGCGGGTCTATGCCGCCGAGTGGGCTTAACGAGATTAAGGACCTCGCCAGGATGGAGACCCAGGGACTAGAGATCGTGGGGCTAGGTGGACGAGCAGAAAGTCGGCCGGCGCTGGGCTCGAAGGGCCAGCATGCGGCGGTCCGATCGGGCAGAATTACAAGCACGTAGTTCTCTTCCCGGGAGGTCCACGTG
>WNGF01000149.1_pt1 | contig 93493 bp, 96 predicted proteins | sample 5400641 | NCBI WGS metagenome assembly WNGF01 (sample SAMN13153371, study PRJNA577476) | soil metagenome | isolation source: 80 cm soil or saprolite under grassland replicate 2 | place: USA:California | collected 2016-06-15 | reverse complement strand
GCAATCACCGCGGATAGTGAACAGGAATTGATCGAGGCCGCCACGCAACACGCGGTTGCCGTTCACAAGCATCAGGACACGCCTGAATTGCGCAAGATGATCAAGCAGGCGATCCACGAAGGCACGCCGCCGGCCTGACGCTAGTCCGACCCGGGCGCCGTCGTCCCCGCGGCGCCCCATTTCACCGAATGGGTGAGCCTCGATGCGCGCGTGCCGCGCGCAGCATTGCGCCATGCGCTCGCGCGCGACGGCACGGTGGATGATGACCGCGTGCTCGAGGCGCGGCCTTGATTGTCATCCCCGCGAAGGCGGGGACCCAGTATCTTCGCCACGAAAGACGCTGGGCCCCCACCTTCGCGGGGGCGACATATCGCTACGATCCGGCCACTGCGGTCGCGCACGCGGCCGATGCGCCGCGCTTCGCTTTGGCGATCGCGACGTTGATCCGCTCCTCGGCCGGAACGCCGTTCTTGACCGCAGTGATCTCCGCCGCGATCGACACGGCGATCTCCGGCGGCGTGCGGCTGCCGATGTAAAGCCCGATCGGTCCGTGCAAACGCGCGATCTGGTCGTCGGTCAGGTCGAACTGCTTCAACCGCTCGCGGCGCTTTTCGTTGTTCGCCCGCGAGCCGAGCGCGCCGATGTAGAACGCGGGAGACTTGAGCGCCTCCATCAGCGCGAGGTCGTCGAGCTTCGGATCGTGCGTAAGCGCGACGACCGCGCAGCGCTCATCGAGCTGCATCGCGAGCACCGTGTCGTCGGGCATCGTGCGCACGAGCCGAACGCCGGCAACGTCCCAGGTCTCGGTGTACTCCTCGCGCGGGTCGCAGATCGTGACCTGGTAATCGAGGCCGACCGCGATCTGCGCGAGATACTTGGACAGTTGCGACGCGCCGATCACGAGCATGCGGTAGCGCGGTCCGTGAATCGACACCAGCGTGCGGCCGTCGAAGGCGAGCCCGTCGGTGGCGTGTGCCGGATGCAGGCTCGACTCGCCGCCCGCGAGATCGAGATGACGCGCGACGAGATGGCCCGCCTCGACTTCGCGCAGCAGCGCGCGGATGCCCGAGTCGCGCGAAAGTGGCTCGAGCACGAGCTGAATCGTGCCGCCGCACGGAAGGCCGAAACGGCGCGCCTCGTCGGCGGACACGCCGTAGGTGACGACTTCGCACTTCGTCGAGGTCAAGCCGTCGCGCCGGATGCGATCGATGATGTCGTCCTCGATGCAACCGCCCGAGACGGATCCTTCGACCAGGCCATCGTCGCGCACCGCAAGCATCGCGCCTTCGGGACGCGGCGAGCTGCCCCACGTCTTGACGACCGTGACGAGCAGCACGCGGCGTCCGGACTCGACCCAGTCGGCGCTGCGGCGAAGAACTTCGAGATCAACGCTATTCATGGAGCACCACCATTCGAATTGCGGACAACCCGGCTTGCAGCGGTCGGCCGCGTTTTACCTCTTCACATACAGCCAGACAATCAACACCGCGATCGCGACGATCGCTGCCCAGCGAACCCAATGCGCCGCACCGAACGCGCCGGGCACGGTCGGCGTCACGGCCGGCGCAGCCGTCGCGATCTCCGCCGGCGGCGCAACCGCGGCGGCGAAGCGTGCGAAGAAATCATCGGCGAGCTTCGCCGCGGCGCCGTCGACGAGGCGTGAGCCGATCTGCGCAATCTTGCCGCCGACCTGCGCTTTCGCCCGATACGTGAGCGCCGTTGCGGCGCCGGAATCGGCATCCGCGAGCACGACGCTCGCTTCACCCTTTGCGAAGCCCGCCGCGCCGCCCTGCCCGTCGAAACGAAGCGTGTAACCGCGCATCGGCTCGACATCGGCAAGCTCCATGCGTCCGGTGAACCGCGCGGACACCGGGCCGACCTTCGCCGCCATCACGACACGATACGCGTTCGCACCGGCCGGCTCGATCAGCTCACAGCCGGGCAGGCAGGCCTTCAACGTTTCGGGATCGTTCAGCGCGGCCCACACCTTCGGCAGCGGTGCCGCGATCGTCCGGGTGCTGGTCATCTCCATGTAGAGCTCCCATGTTCGCGCGCACCGCGCATCCGTCGCGCGGGACGCTCGAGCGCCGCGGCGAGGTCGGTCAGACTTTCAAGATTGTGCACCGGCAGGAAGTCGTCGACATGCGGCAGCATGGCGCGGATGCCCGCCGGACGCGCTTCGAATCCTTCGTAGCGCAGCAGCGGATTCAACCAGACGAGGCGGCGGCAGGACTTGTGCAGGCGTTCCATTTGCGCGGCGAGCCCTTGGCCCGCGTCGGCGTCGAGCCCGTCGCTGATCAACAGCACAACGGCGTTCTGCCCGAGCAGTCGCCGTGACCATGCGTGGTTGAACTCGCCGAGACAGCCGCCGATACGCGTGCCGCCCGACCAGTCGGACACCGCGGCGGTGACCCGCGCAAGCGCAACGTCGACGTCGCGGTGGCGCAGATGGCGCGTGATGTTCGTCAGCTGCGTGCCGAACAGCAGCACGTGCACGCGGTCGCGGTCATTGGTGATCGCATGCAGGAAGTGCAACAGCATGCGCGCGTAGCGCTCCATCGATCCCGAGATGTCGCACAACACGACCAGCGGCGGCGAGCGGCGCCTGCGTTGCCGCCAGCGCAGCGGCGCGAGCGCACCGGCACCGCCGATCGCACCGCGAAGCGTCGCGCGCAAATCGACCCGATGGCCGCGCGTCGCGGGCGTCATGCGTCGCGTCGGCAATTGCGGCAGCGGCAGCCGCAGTCGCGCGAGCATCACGCGAACCGCCGCGAGCTCGGCCGCGGTCATCGACTCGAAATCCTTGTGCTGCAGCACCTCTCGCGCCGAGAACGTGAACGCGGCGTCGAGATCGACGCGATCGGTCTCGGGCAGCCGGTCGCGCGGAAGCGCGGGCGGCAGCATCGCCTCGGCAAGCCGCGCGGGAATCGCCGATTCATCCGCTCGCTCGCCTCCGCGGCCGTGCACTTTGGGCAGCAGCGCCGCGACGAGCTTCTCGAGCAGCCTCGGATTGCGCCAGAAAAGATCGAACGCCTGCTCGAAGATCGGCAGGTGCTCGTGCCGCGACACGAGCACCGCGGCGAGGGCGGCGCGGAAGTCGGTCCGGTTGTCCAGCCCCACGGCGTCGAGCGCCTCGAGCGCGGCGAGCGTGCGCGCCGGCCCGACCGGCAAGCCCGCGTGGCGCAACACGCGGACGAAATGGACGACATTCTCGGCGAGCCGTCCCTTCGGCGCGAGCAGCGGCGACGCGGACCGAAGTTGCGAAATATCCGGACCCGCGCGCGTCACAATCGGATGCCCTCCGCTTGCACGTCCGCAACGAGCTTTGCCGCCGCTTCGGGCGTCAACGCGCCGACGTCGTCCTGGTACTTGAGCAGAACGCCTGCCGTGTCGGCAACCGTCTGCGGATCGAGCGCGACGCGATCGAGCGCGACCAGCGCTTCGGCCCAATCGAGCGTCTCGGCGATGCCGGGCGCTTTGAACAGATCGAGCGCGCGCAGTCGCTGCGTGAACGCGACGATCTCGCGCGCGAGCGACTCGGGCGCGCGCGGGCACTTGCGCCGCACGATCGCGAGCTCGCGCAACGCATCGGGATAGCCGACCCAATGGTAGAGGCAGCGGCGCTTGATCGCATCGTGGATCTCGCGCGTGCGGTTCGACGTGATGACAACGACCGGCGGCGTTTGTGCCTTGATCGGGCCAAGCTCCGGGATCGTCACCTGATATTCGGCGAGCACTTCGAGCAGATAAGCCTCGAACGGCTCGTCGGTGCGGTCGAGCTCATCGATCAGCAGCACCGGCGCCACGCCGTCGTGCGGAGACAGCGCCTCGAGCAATGGCCGGCGCAGCAGGAACTTCGTCGTGAAGATGTCGTGCGCGAGCTGCCCGCGCTCGACGCCGCCGCCCGCTTCCGCGAGCCGGATCTCGATCATCTGCCGCGGATAGTTCCATTCGTAGACGGCCGACGCGATGTCGAGACCTTCGTAGCACTGCAGGCGGATGAGGTGCTTGCCGAGCGCTGTAGCGAGCACCTTCGCGATCTCGGTCTTGCCGACGCCGGCTTCGCCTTCCAGAAACAGCGGACGACCCATCCGCAGCGCGAGGAACACGCTCGTCGCGAGCCTGCGGTCGGCGACGTAATCGTGCGCGTCGAGCAGCGCGAGCACCGCGTCGACGTCCGAAGGCAATGCAATGTGCAGGGATTTGGCCGGTTCGTTCATGGCGGGCGATCACCGAGACGTCCTCCAATTCTACGACATGGCGGCGTACGCGACGGCATCGCGCGGCCGGATGGCTTCATCCATCGGCAGAGCGAGGCACGCAAGATCGCGCCGGCATCTGCTATCGTCGCGTCCATGCCTGCAATCGTTTCCGTGTCGAATCTCTCCAAGACCTACGCCTCCGGCTTCCGGGCTCTCAAGAGCATCAATCTCGACATTCGCCGTGGCGAAATCTTCGCGCTGCTCGGTCCGAACGGCGCAGGAAAGACGACGCTGATCGGCACGATCTGCGGCATCGTCAATCCGACCGAAGGACGGATCCTCGTCGATGGCCACGACATCGTGGCCGAGTATCGCGCCGCTCGCTCGATGATCGGCCTCGTGCCGCAGGAGCTCACCACCGACGCCTTCGAAAGCGTATGGGGAACGGTCTCCTTCAGCCGGGGACTGTTCGGAAAACCGGCAAACGCCGGCCATATCGAAAGAGTGCTCAAGGATCTGTCGTTGTGGGACAAGCGCAACGACAAGATCATCACGCTTTCGGGCGGCATGAAGCGGCGCTTGCTGATCGCGAAGGCGCTGTCGCACGAGCCGCAGATCCTCTTTCTCGACGAGCCCACGGCGGGCGTCGACGTCAATCTGCGGCGCGACATGTGGCAGCTCGTGCGCGCGCTGCGCGATACCGGTGTCACGATCATCCTCACCACGCACTACATCGACGAGGCCGAGGAGATGGCCGACCGCATCGGGGTGATCAGCAAGGGCGAGATCATCCTGGTCGAAGACAAGCTCGAGCTGATGCGCAAGCTCGGCAAGAAGCAGTTGACGCTGCACCTCGAGCACGCGCTCGACCATGTTCCGCCCGAGCTTTCCTCCTACCCTCTGGAGCTCACCAACGGTGGCAGCGAATTGATCTATACGTACGATACGCAACGCGAGCGAAGCGGCATCGCTTCGCTGCTCGCGGACCTCACCGAAGCGGGGGTCGGATTCAAGGATCTGCAGACGACTCAAAGCTCGCTCGAAGACATCTTCGTGAGCCTGGTGAAGGACGAGCGATGAACGTTCACGCCGTGCGCGCGATTTACAAGTTCGAGATGGCGCGAACCCGGCGCACGCTGATGCAGAGCATCATTTCGCCGGTGATTTCGACATCGCTTTATTTCGTCGTGTTCGGCGCGGCGATCGGCAGCCGCATCCAGCAGGTCGAAGGCATCGACTACGGCGCCTTCATCGTGCCCGGACTGATCATGCTGTCGCTGCTGACGCAGAGCATCTCCAACGCGTCGTTCGCCATCTACTTTCCCCGGTTCACCGGGACGATCTACGAGCTGCTGTCCGCACCGGTGTCCTATCTCGAGATCGTCGCGAGCTACGTCGGCGCGGCCGCGACCAAGTCGATCGTCCTCGGGTTGATCATCCTCGCCACCGCCGGCCTGTTCGTACCGCTGCGCATCGCGCACCCTCTCTGGATGGCGCTTTTTCTCGTGCTGACGGCCGTGACGTTCAGCCTGTTCGGCTTCATCATCGGCATCTGGGCCGACGGTTTCGAAAAGCTGCAGGTCGTGCCGCTGCTGATCATCACGCCGTTGACCTTTCTCGGCGGCAGCTTCTATTCGATCGATATGCTGCCCCCGGTCTGGCAGACCGTCAGCTTGTTCAATCCCGTCGTGTATCTGATCAGCGGCTTCCGCTGGAGCTTCTACGGAATCGCCGATGTCAGCGTCGGCGTGAGCCTCGCCATGACGGTCGTGTTCCTCGCGGCCTTCCTTGCAATCGTCGCGTGGATTTTCAAGACCGGATACCGGCTCAAGTCGTAGTCCGCAAAATACGGAGGCGGGTCGCTTGCGGCGATCCGCCTCCGCGGACGACTGCGGCGAAACGTCAGCCGGCGGCCGCGACCGCGCGCGCGGCGAGAACGGGAATCAGGTGCGCGCGGTATTCGGGCGACGCATGCAAGTCGCCGTTCAGCATGCCGGCGTCGACCTTCGCGCCCTTCGCTGCGTCGGCGGTGAAGCTCTTCGCGAGCGCGTTCTCGAGCGGCTTCGCACGAAACACGCACGACGCGGCGCCGGCGACCGCGACGCGAACGCCGCCTGCGGTCTGCGCGACGAACACGCCGACGAGCGCGAAGCGCGACGCCGGGTTCGGGAACTTCACGTACGCCGCCTTCTTCGGAACCGGAAAGCTCACGGCGGTGATGATTTCATCCGCCGCGAGCGCGGTCTCGTACAGGCCCGTGAAGAAGCCGTCGGCGGCGATCGTACGCTTGTTCGTGCGCACGGTCGCATTCAATGCAAGTACCGCCGCAGGCCAGTCGGCGGCCGGATCGTTGTTCGCGATCGATCCGCCGAGCGTGCCCATGTTGCGCACCTGGCGGTCGCCGATGCCCTGCGCGAGCGCGGTGAGCGCGGGAATCGCGTTCTTGACGACCGACGACGCGGCGATCTCCGCGTGACGCGTCATCGCACCGATGACGATGGCGTCGCCTTCCTTTCGGATGCCGGAGAGCTCCGCAATGCCGGACAGGTCGACCAGCGTGCCCGGCTGCGACAGACGAAGCTTCATCGCGCCGATGAGGCTCTGGCCGCCGGCAAGCGGCTTGCCGCCGGTCTTCGCGAGCAGCGCCGCCGCATCGGCGGTCGACTTCGGACGTTGCAGTTCGAATGCGTACATGCATGCCTCCTTACGCTTGCTTCGCCGCGCGGATCGCCTGCCACACGCGGTGCGGCGACGCCGGCATGTCCAGATGCTTCACCCCGACCGGTGCGAGCGCGTCCATCACCGCGTTCATCATCGCAGCCGGCGCGCCGATCGCTCCCGCTTCGCCGCAGCCTTTGGCGCCGAGCGGATTGTGCGTGCACGGCGTCACCTCGGTGCCGACGTTGATCGACGGCAGATCGGCGGCGCGCGGCAGCGCGTAGTCCATGAAGCTGCCGGTCAGCAGCTGCCCGCTGTCACGGTCGTAAACGCACTGCTCGAGCAGCGCCTGCCCGATGCCCTGCGCGACGCCGCCGTGCACCTGCCCCTCGACGATCATCGGATTGATGATGTTGCCGAAGTCGTCGCACGCGGTGAAGCGCTGGACATCGACGGCGCCCGTGTCCGGATCGATCTCGACTTCGCAGATGTGCGTGCCCGCGGGATACGTGAAGTTCGTCGGGTCGTAGAACGCCGTCTCGTCGAGGCCCGGCTCGAGCTTGTCGAGCGGATAGTTGTGCGGCACGTACGCCGCGAGCGCGATCTCGCCGAACGTCTTGCTGCGATCGGTTCCCGCGACGGTGAACTTGCCGTCGTTGAACTCGATGTCGGTCTCCGCCGCTTCGAGCAGGTGCGATGCGATCTTCTTGCCCTTCGCGACGATCTTGTCGAGCGCCTTGACGATCGCCGTGCCGCCGACGGCGAGCGAGCGCGATCCGTACGTGCCCATGCCGAACGGCACGCGGCCGGTGTCGCCGTGCACGACGTCGATGTTGTCGACCGGGACGCCGAGCCGCGCCGCGACCACCTGTGCGAACGTCGTCTCGTGCCCTTGTCCGTGCGAATGCGATCCAGTGAACACCGTGACGCTGCCGGTCGGATTGACGCGCACCTCGCCCGCTTCGAACAAGCCTGCTCGCGCGCCGAGCGCGCCCGCGATGTTCGACGGCGCGAGTCCGCACGCCTCGATGTACGACGCGTACCCGATGCCGCGCAGCTTGCCGCGCTTCGTCGATTCCGCCTTGCGCGCTGCGTAACCGGCGACGTCGGCGAGCTTGATCGCGCCGTCGAGTGTCTTGTCGTAGTCGCCGGTGTCGTAGTTGAGCGCGACCGGCGTCTGGTACGGAAACGCGCGGATGAAGTTGCGCCGGCGGATTTCGTCCTGCGCGATACCCGTTTCGACCGCGGCCTGATGCACGATGCGCTCGACGACAAAGGTCGCCTCGGGCCGTCCGGCACCGCGATACGCATCGACGGGCGCCGTGTTGGTGAACGCCGCGGTCACCTCGCAGAAGATTGCCGGCGTCGTGTACTGGCCGGCGAGCAGCGTCGCGTACAGGATCGTCGGGATGCAGGAGGCGAACGTCGACAAATACGCGCCCATGTTCGCGAGCGTGTCCACCTTGAGTGCGAGGAACTTGCCGTCGGCATCCAGTGCCAACTCGGCGTGCGTGATGTGGTCGCGCCCGTGCGCGTCGGCGAGGAACGCTTCGCTACGCTCGGCGGCCCACTTGATCGGGCGGTTGACGCGCTTCGCCGCCCACACCATCGCCGTCTCTTCGGGATACAGATAGATCTTCGAGCCGAAGCCGCCGCCGACGTCGGGCGCGATCACACGCACCTTGTGCTCGGGCAGTCCCAGCACGAACGCGGTCATCAGCAGCCGCTCGACGTGCGGGTTCTGGCTCGCCACGTAGAGCGTGTAGCTGTCGTCGGCGCGGCTGTACGACGCGACGGCCGCGCGCGGCTCGATCGCATTCGGGATGAGCCGGTTGTTGACGATGTCGAGCTTCGTCACGTGTGCAGCTTTCGCGAACGCGGCGTCGACCGCCGCCTTGTCGCCGAGCGCCCACGTGTAGCACGTGTTGCCGGGCGCCGCGTCATCGTGGACCAGCGGCGCGCCCGGCTTCAACGCATCGCCGACGTTGACGACCGACGGCAGCACGTCGTAATCGACGTCGATCAGCTCGGCGGCGTCCTTCGCCTGATTCGGCGTCTCGGCGATCACCAGCGCGACCGGATCGCCGACATAGCGGACCTTGCCCTGCGCGAGCACCGGATGCGGCGGCTCCTTCATCGGCGTTCCGTCGCTGCCGGTGATGAGCCAGCCACATGGCAGGCCGTTGACGCCTTGCAGATCGCTCGCGGTGAACACCGCGACGACGCCGGGCGCCGCTTTCGCGCGCGCCGTATCGATGCTGGCGATCTTCGCGTGCGCGTGCGGCGAGCGCAGGAAGAACGCGTGCGTGTGGTTCGCGGGATTGACGTCGTCGGTGAACTGGCCCGCACCCGTCAGGAACCGATAATCCTCCTTGCGGCGCACCGATTGCCCGATCGGTCCCCCAAGGCTCGTTTGCTCGTTTGCGCCCATGGCGCTCTCCTCACTTGCTCATCGCGGCGGCGCCTTCGCGCACCGCCTTGACGATGTTCTGATAGCCGGTGCAGCGGCACAGATTGCCTTGCAGCTCCTCGCGGATCGTCTGTTCGGATGCATTCGGGTGCCGCTCGGCGAGGTCGATCGCGCTCATCACCATGCCGGGCGTGCAGAAGCCGCACTGCAAGCCGTGGCACTCCTTGAACGCCGCCTGCATCGGATGAAGTGTGCCGTCTGCGGCGGCGAGGCCTTCGATCGTGACGACGGCAGCACCTTGCGCCTGCAGCGCGAGGATCGTGCACGCCTTGATCGCACGGCCGTTGAAGTGCACGGTGCACGCGCCGCACTGGCCCGTGTCGCAGCCGACATGCGTGCCGGTCAGCGCAAGGTCGTTGCGCAGGAAATCGACGAGCAGCGTGCGCGGATCGATGTCCGCGGCGACCGTCTTGCCGTTGACGGTCAACGATACGGGAACGGCCATGGTAGGCACCTCGGATGTAATGAGCGAAGCGGACGCGCGCGATTGCGCGGCGCGGATCGGGGATATTAGCCCCGCGCCGTGGCGATGAAAAGACTTTCGTCTATTGCAAGTTCGCGACGTAGTTCGCGAGGTTGTCGATGTCCTGGTCGGACAGCGTCGCCGCGATGCTCGTCATGTTGCCGGCGTCGTTCGTCCGCGTCTTCGCCTTGAAGTCCTTCAGCTGCTTGACGACGTAGGCGTAATGCTGGCCGGCGACGCGCGGGATCTCGTTCTGGCCTGAAAAGCCGCCGAGATGGCACATCGGACACAGGACCTCGTCGGATTTCTTCTGTCCGGCGGCGACCTTCGCCGAATCGGCCTTGAAGCCGTTTGGCGCCGGCCGCTGCGCGGCGTACCAGTTGCCGAGCTCGATCATCTCGTCGCGCGTGAGGTCGGCGGCCATCGGCGACATCTGCGCATCCTTGCGGCGGCCTTCCTTGAAGTCGCGCAGCTGGACATAGATGTAGCGCCATGTCTGGCCGGCGAGGATCGGGTATTGCGGGTCGGTCGAGTTGCCGTTCGGTCCGTGACACGCGGTGCAGACCTGGACCTTAGCGGGCGGCGTCGTCGGGGCCGCCTGCTGGCTGCCGGCGGGAACTGCAACGACGCCTAGCGCGGCGACCGCGGTCAGCACGAGCGCGCGATGCATGGGAGCTCCGCAACAAAACGGCCACGCCGCTCGCGGCGTGGCCGTCGACGATCGGAAACGATTACGGCAGCGTGAAGACGACGAGGCTGTTGCCGCGCTTGAAGTCGAGCTGCGTGTTGCCGCCGGCCGCAACGGCGATGTACTGCTTGCCGTTGACCATGTATGAAACGGCCGGCGAGTTGACGCCCGCGCCCGCATTGTATTTCCACAGCTCCTTGCCGGTCCGCGCGTCGAATGCCTTGAACCAGCCATTGCCCTCGCCGTTGAACACGAGGTCGCCGGCGGTGGCGAGCACGCCGCCGATCAGCGGCTGCGGCGTCTTCACGCCCCACGCGATCTTGCCGGTGTCGAGGTTCACCGCGACGAGCCGGCCCCACTGCTCCTCGCTCGGAATCGTTTTGAACGCGCCGCCGAGCCACAGTTTCCCGCCGGGATACGGCGTCTCCTCGACGTGGTAAGTCATCGGCTGATGCAGATTGGCCGCGTACGCCATCCGCGTCTTCGGATTGATCGCCATCGGCGACCATTCGACGCCGCCGTTCGCGCCCGGCAGCATCCGTGCGCCTTCCTTCGTCGGCAGCACCCACATGTTTTCCTGCGGGATCATCGCTTCCGAAAAACGGATCAGCTTGCCGGTGTTGCGCTCGTGCACGTACACGTGGCCGGTCTTGCCGCCGTGAATGACGACGTCGACCATCTTGCCGGCGCTGTCCTTCGCCTGCGTGAGAATCGGCGGGCTCACCGCATCGAGATCCCACACGTCATGCGCGACGTACTGGAAGTGCCACTTGTACGTACCCTTGTCGAGATCGATCGCGACCAGCGAGTCGGTGTACAGGTTGTCGCCCGGACGAATCGCGCCATAGAGATCGGGCGACGGATTGCCGACGACGAAGAACAGCGTCTTCGTCTTCTTGTCGACCGCCGGCGTCATCCAAACGCCGCCGCCGAGCGTCTGGTAGAACGACGCGTCCTTCGCGAGCGCCGCCTTCTCGGCGTCGATGTTGCGATGCATGTCGCGGCCGGTCGCATCCTTCGGATTCCACGCGCCTTCATGGCCCTTTTCCGGGATCGTGTAGAACGTCCAGAGCAGCTTGCCGTCCTTCGCATCGAACGCCTTGACGAAGCCGCGGATGCCGTACTCGCCGCCGTTGGTGCCGATGATCACCTTGCCGTCGACGACTGCAGGCGCCATCGTTTCCGAATAGCCTTTTTCCGGATCGGCGATCTGCGTCTCCCACAGCAGCTTGCCGGTCTTCGCGTCGAGTGCGACGAGCTTCGCGTCGAGCGTGCCCATGAACATGCGGTCGTTCTCGATCGCGACACCGCGGTTGTTCGGGCCGCAGCAGAACGTCGTGATCGGCCCCATCTTGTGCTTGTAGTGCCAGAACTCCTCGCCGGTCGCCGCGTCGACCGCGTAGACGTGGTTGTACGACGTCGTGAGGAACATCACGCCGTTGATGACGATCGGCGCGGTCTCCATCGACTCGAGCACCGCAGTCTGGAACGTGAACGCCGGCTTGAGCTTCGCGACGTTCCCCGTGTTGATCTGGTTGCCCGCGTAATAGCGCGCGTTGTCGTAGCTGCCGTTCGAGTGCAGCCAGTCCTTGGCGTTGCTGGCAGCGCCGTCGAGCATCGCGGCGGTAACCGCCGGCAGATTCGACGACATCGGCTTGGTCGTCGTCGTGGCCGTGCCGGTTTCCTGTGCCAGCACCGTGCCGCCCGTCCATAGCGCGGCGACCGCGAGCGCGACCGTGAGCTTGGTTCGCTGGTGCATACGTGTCCCCCTTCTGGGTTGTTCGACGAAACTTCGAGCGATCGCGCTTCGCACGCGCACACATCGCCGCGTCGCGCATCGTGCGTTATAGTCCTTCCGGTTTTCGTTTGCAATTTAGCGCCGAATGGTGCGCTGCAATATGCGTTCAGCCAGAAAAAACTTCCAATCGCTCATGTGGGTTGCTGCATGCTCGGCCTTCGTCGTCACCACCGCCGCGCAGGACCTCGGGCCGAACGCGCGGCTGCTCTCGGCAGCACGATCGAGCGATCCGGCCGCCGTCCAGCGCGCGCTCGCCGAAGGCGCGGCGATCGACTCGCGCAATCGCCTCGGAGAGACCGCGCTCGTCGTCGCGCTCAAACGCGACCGCGCGGATATCGCCCGAACGCTGATCGAGGCCGGCGCCGACGTGAACCAGCCGGCGCTGAACGGCGTGACGCCGCTGATGGCCGCCGCGTTCGGCGGGCACGTCGAGATCGCGTCCATGCTGATCGAGCGCGGCGCGCACGTCGACGCGGTCGACCGCCTGTCGAAGAACGCGATGACGTACGCCGCGGGGGAAGGCCGCACCGACGTCGTCCGCGTGTTGCTTGCGCGTGGCGTCGATCCCAACCGCGTCTACGCGAACGACTTGACCGCGCTGATGTGGGCGGCGGGCTACGGCAGGGCGACGACCGTCAAGGTGCTGCTCGAAGCGGGCGCGCGCGCCGATCTTCGCGACAACCGCGGCAAGACAGCGCTCGACATCGCGCGCGAGCAGAAGCACGACGAGATCGTGCGGCTGCTCGAGACCGCGACCAAAAGCTAGCCGCTTCGCGCGGCTTCCTCGATGCTCCCCGCCACCGACGCCGCGGTCGCCGACTGCGCGCGTGACCGTCGCCGCCACCCCATCCGCGCCAGTACCCCGTTGCGGTCGACAAAGGTGTGCTTCACGGTGCCGGCGACGTGCAGCGCGACGGCCACGAGCAGCACCCATGACGTCGCGAGATGGACGGTGCTGGCGAGCTCCTTCAGCGCAGGCTCATTGCCCGTCCACGACGGCAGGACGATGCCGAAGAATTTGACGGGGTAGCCGCTCCACGCCGAGCCGAGATAGCCGCCGATGCACAGCACGAACAGCGCCACGTACATCACGCGGTGATTCGTGTGTGCGAGCCGCGCCTGCCACGCCGGCATTGGCGGCAAGGGCGGTGGGCGATGCACGATGCGCCAGGCGAGCCGTACGACCATCAGCACGAGGACCATGAGCCCGATCGACTTGTGCAGATTGAACGCGCCGGCGCGAAGGCCCGGCGGCTGCTTGGGAATTTCCTGCATCCACCAGCCCCACGCGAACACCGCGATGACGATCGCCGCGATGAGCCAGTGAAGCACGATCGCCGTGCGCGTGTAACGGTCAGAAGACGGCATTGAACGAAATCCCCGCATTCCAGTCGCGCCCGGGCGCCGGCTCGAAATAACGACCGCTGGTGTCGCCGATGATCACCGAACCGGCGTACTTGCGATCGGCAACGTTGTTCACCCGCGCATAGACGCTCATCCTGATGTCGGCGGGAAACGCCGCCGACCGCGTACCGATCGCGAGTGTGTACATCGCGCGCAGATTGCCGATCGTATATGCAGGTGCGGCGTCGCTGTTGCGCTCGTTCACATAGATCCTGCCTTCGTGCTGGAGTTCGGCGCCGACGGCGAGCCCGGGCAACGCGGGCGGCGCGTACGCAATTTCCGCGTAGGCGCTCGTCGACGGGACGCCGGGCAGCTTCGCGCCGGCCGGGACGGTGACCGGCGGCGCGCCGCTGGCGAACGCGTCGGCGAACTCGGCCGAAAGCCACGTCAGCGCGACGTGCGACGTCCATCCCGCGCCGTAATCGCCGTCCCATGCGAGCTCGGCGCCGTGCCGCTTCGTGCGGCCGGCGTTCTTGAACGTCGTGCGTCCGCCGGTGGCCGCGTCGATCACGATCTCGTCGTTCGTCCGCGTGACGAAGGCGGCGATGTTGATGCGATGCGCCCGCGCGACGAGCATCTTCACGCCGAGCTCGAACGCACGGCTCGTCGCAGCGTCGAGCGCGAGATTCAGGCCCGAGCCGTTCGGGCGGTACGCGAGCTCGGCGAACGTCGGCGTCTCGAATCCTTCGCCATAGCTCGCGTAGACGTTGACGTTGTCGCTCGCATGGAACATGAGCGCCGCAACCGGCGTCGTGCGGCTGAAATCGCGCGATCCGCTGTCGTCCGGGTTCTGCGGCGCGATGTAGTGGTCGGCCGAGCTGAAATGCACGTCGTTCACGCGCGCGCCGATGGTCAATCCCCATCGAGGCAGGAACTCCCATTGCGCCTGCGCATAGCCGGAGAGCGCGGTGACGACGTCGTCCTCGTCACGCCGAAGCGCGCCGAGATCGCCGTTGTTGTTGACGAAGCCGCGGCGGCGCTCGTCCTGCCGATCCCACGCGCCGCCGATGGTGAACGTCAGCGGCCGATCGGCGAGCGTGCCCTTCCCCACTGCGCGCAAGTCGACGCCGCCGAAAGCGCGATCGAGGTCGGTCACGCCGCCCGACGACATCGCTAATGCGCCTTGCAACGCAAGATATTGCCGCACGAGGCGATGGCCGTCGTATGCGGTCGCGCGCAGCGTCGTCTCGCCGTTCAGGCGGTGCTCGATCGCGGCTCCCCCCTGCAGCTGATGGATCGTCTTGCGCGTATTGAACTGCGTCGCCACAGCATCGGCCTGGCGCGGATCGGCTTCCCATTGCGCACGCGTGAGCCCGAGCGGGTCCTGCGTGTCCGGCTGCGTCTGCTGCGAGCCGACGAGCGTGATCCGCGTCCCGCTTGCGAGCTCGAAGGTCGCCTTCGCGTTGATCAGATCGCGCAGTGCTGCCGAATGGTCCCGGTAGCCGTCGGTCTCGAAGCGGCTCGCCGCGGCGATGTAGCGTCCCACGCCGGCGCTGCCGGAAAGCTTCACACCCGCGGTCCACATGTCGTAACTGCCCGCCGACGCCACGACCTCCGCCTGCGGCCGCTCGGTCCCCTCTTCGGTGAACACCGCGATCACGCCGCCGGACGCATTGCCGTAGAGCGCCGAGAAAGGCCCGCGCAACACTTCGATGCGTCGCGCCGAAAGCAGGCTGAAGCTTCCCGTCTGGCCCTGCCCGTCGGGCATCGTCGCCGGGATGTCGTCCTGGTACAGCCGAACACCGCGCACGCCGAACGTCGAGCGCGCGCCGAATCCGCGCGAGCTGATCTGCAAATCCTGCGCATAGTTCTGCCGGTTGTGCGCAACGACGCCGGGCACGCGAACGAGCGTCTCGGAAAGATTGACGAGCGGCTGCGCGTTGCGGATCGTCGCCGCATCGATCACGTCCACCGACGCCGGGACGTCGAACGCTCGCGATTCGGATCGCGTCGCGGTGACCACGACAGGGTCGAGCTCGACGGGCTGTGCGCACGCGGATCCGGCCGCAAGCGCCGCCACGATGCCGGCTGCCCGCGCGACCGATTGTCGCGAGCGCACGAAGGCAAAGCTCGATCGATGCGGCAAGGCGGGCTCCGGCGCGCGACACGAACGCGCGTCGTGTAGCATAAAGGAAAGCACGTGCGGCCCGCAAAATGTTCGCGGTCGCGCAGGCTATCGGCGAATCGGAGGGACGAGTGAAGTCGGCTATCTGGATGCCGGTTGCAGCGATGGCGCTGGCGGTCTCCGCTCTCGCGGCCGCCGCGCCGATGGCGTACGTGCCGAACGAAGGCTCGGCGACGATATCGGTGATCGATACATCGACCGACCAGGTGACGGCGACGCTGCGCGTCGGCCAGAAGCCGCGCGGGATCGCAGTCGGCGGCGATCGGCTCTACGTGAGCGACCAGACGGCCAACGCGCTCGTCGTTTATGACCTCGCGCAACAAAAGGAAGTCGCCAAGGTCGATCTCGGTCAATCGCCCGAGGCGATCTACTTGTCGCCCGACGGCAAGTGGCTGTCCGCGGCGATCGAGGAGAACGATCAGGTGCTGATCGTCGACACTGCCACATTCGCGATCGTGAAGCGCATCAAAATGAAGGGCAAGAATCCCGAGCACGCAGTCTGGAGCCCGGACGGCAAGTGGCTCTACGCGAGCGCGGAAGAAGCCGATTCGGTCGACGTGATCGATGTCGGCGCCGGTCAGGTCGTGAAATCGGTGAAGGTCGGCGACCGGCCGCGCGGCATCGGATTCCTGCCCGACGGCAGCCGCGCGTACGTCGCTGCCGAGAATGCGGACACGGTCAACGTGTTCGATGTCGCGAAGCACGATGTGATTGCGCGCATCAAAGCCGGCGCGCGCTCGAACGGCGTGGTCGTGCATCCGGACGGCAAGCGCGTATTCGTCACCTCCGGCGGCGAAGGCAGCGTGCAGGTGATCGACACCGCGACGAACACGATCGTCGCCAAAGTGGCGGTCGGCCGCAGGCCGTGGAACATGGCACTCACACCCGACGGCAAGAAGCTCTACGTCGCGTGCGGCCGCTCGAACACGGTGGCCGTCGTCGACACGGATACGTACAAGAAAGTGGCCGACGTCGCCGTCGGCGAGCTGCCCTGGGGCGTCGCGATACGGTGATGACCCACTCCGTCGTCGCGGCCGACCTCGCATCGCCCGAGGCGTTCCGCGCACCCGGCACACCGATCGGCGCCTGGATCGGGCTTCGCTACCGTTTCGACGCCTCGACGTGAAGGTCGACATGGACGAATCCGTTTTGCGCGATCGCCGTCGGTTGCTGCGATCGATCGCAGGCGGCGCACTCGTTGCGGCGCTGCCGCGCACGCTCGGTGCGAACCATCCCGCGAGTCGCGCCGAGGCCGCCGACTTGTGCGTGACACCCGCGCGCTTCGACCAGCCGCTCGCAGTGCCCGGCGCATCCGGGTTGCTCGGTTATCTGCCGATCGGACGCAACGCCATCGAGCTCGCCGCTCGCGCGCGCGACGCCACCGGCGCACTCGCGTTCCACGCGTCCGTCGGCAATCGAACGTGGCTCAATCCGACGTTGGTCGCGCGCACCGGCGACGATCTGCGGATCACGCTCGCCAACGCGCTCGCCGAGCCGACGGTCGTCCATTGGCACGGGCTCACCGTCGACACACGCAATGACGGCAACGGTGAGACGCTGATCGCGTCCGGCGCATCGTTCGACTACCGTTTCCAGCTGCGCAACCGCGGCGGGCTCTATTGGTATCACCCGCATCCGCATGGCGCCACCGCGAGCCAGGCCTATCGTGGTTTGATCGGTCTGTTGCAGATCGACGATGCGGACGACGACGCGCTTCGCCGTGCGCTCGCGCTCGAGCCGGGCGTGACCGAAATTCCGCTCGTGCTGCACGACCGGCGCAGCGCGTCGGCGTCGCGCTACGCACCGAGCGCCGACGACCTCGTGCACGGCTGGTACGGCGACGAGCCGCTCGTCAACTTCACCGCGCGGCCGTATCTCGACGTCGCGCCTCGCCGCTACCGGTTTCGCATCGTCAATGCTGCGAACGCGCGCATCTACCGCATCGGCCTTCGCCGTGATGACGGGTCCGCGATGCCGTTCGACCTGATCGGAACCGACGGCGGGCTGCTCGAGCGCTCCATGGGCGTGACGAGCGTTTTCGTCGCACCGGCGGAGCGCATCGACGTGCTGGTCGATTTCGCGGGAATCGCAGCGGGCGGATTCGTACTGCTCGAAAGCGGCGCATTCGACCCGATGCATGCGGAAATTACCGTGGCCGTGACGCCGCAAACACAGGCGATGCCCGGTCATCCGGCGGCCGAAGCGGCGTCCGAGCACGTGCATCGCCATGACGGTGGTGTGTTCGCGATGCTGCAGTTTCGCATCGAGCGAAGCGGCAACGGTGGCCCGCCGCTGCCGGCGCGACTGTCGACGTTCGCGCCGCTGCCGCAGCCGGACGCCGACGAGCGCCCGTTGCGGCTCGGCTTCGCGAAGGGCCGCTGGCGCATCAACGATCGCGTCTACGACATGGCCGCTACGCCGATCGTCGTCGCGCGCAATGCCGTGGAAACGTGGCTTCTTCGCAACTACTACACGAGCATGCCGCACGCGATGCACCTGCATGGATTCCCGTTCCGCGTCCTCGAGCGGCAGACGAGCCCCGATGCGCTCGCGCCGCTCGCGATCGACGAGCGCGGCCGCCTCGCAACCGACCTCGGCTGGAAGGACACGGTGCTCGTGTGGCCCGGCGAATCGGTGCGCATCGCGATCGACTTCCGCCATCCGTTCGCCGGCGAGCAAGTGTATCCGTTCCACTGCCACAACCTCGAGCACGAGGACGGCGGCATGATGCTGCGAGTCAAGGTCGGATAGCGTTGCGCGCGCGCAAGCGCTTGCTGCTGGTCGGCGCCGGCCACACGCATATCGAGGTGCTGCGCCGTTTCGGAGCGCACGCTGAACCGGATGTCGACATCGCCGTCGTCGTTCCGCAGCGATCGACGCCGTATTCCGGAATGCTTCCGGGCCTCGTCGCGGGACACTACACGGTCGACGACATCCACATCGACGCCGCGGCGGTCACCGCGTACGCGCGCGCCCGCTTTGTCACGTCTCGCGTCGTCGCGCTCGATCTCACGCACCGGCAGGCAACGACTGACGCGGACGAGACGATCGGCTTCGACGTCGCGTCGCTCGACATCGGATCGACGCCGTCACCGCCGGCCGCTGGTGTGCGTGAGCACATGGTTGCAGTGAAGCCGGTGTCCGCGTTCGTGCCCGCATGGAACGCGATGCGCGCCGACGCCGGCGCCGGGCGCATCGCGTCGATCGCGGTGGTCGGCGCCGGCGCCGGCGGCGTCGAGACACTGCTCGCGATGGAGTACGCGATGCGAGGCATCGCACCGATCGCGTGGCATCTGATCGGCGACACCGACGCGATCATGGCGCAGCACGCAGCGGCGGTGCGCAAGCGGGTCGGCCGCGTGCTCGCGCGCCGCGGCGTTGCGCTGCACCTCGGCACGCCAGCGGTCGCGATCACACGCGAAGGCGTGCAGCTCGGCAACGGCACGATCGTTGCAGCCGACCGGGTCGTGTGGACGACGAACGCGGCCGCGCAACGCTGGCCGCAAGCGGCGGGACTTGCAACCGACGCCGCAGGCTTCATCGCCGTCGATGATTGCCTGCGCTCGGTGTCGCATCCGTTCGTGTTCGCTGCCGGAGACTGCGCGACGCAAATCGCGCATCCGCGGCCGAAATCCGGCGTCTACGCGGTGCGGCAAGGCGCGCCGCTCGCCGCCAATCTGCGGCGCGCGTTGCGCGACGAATCGCCGCGGCCGTTCGTGCCGCAACGCACCGCGCTCGCGCTGATCTCGACCGGCGAGCGCTGCGCCGTCGCGTCGTTCGGCCGTTTTGCGATCGCCGGCCGCTGGGTCTGGCGCTGGAAGGACGCAATCGACCGCCGTTTCGTTGCGAGCTATCGCCGGATCGCCGCCGACGCCGCAATCGCGCCGCCGCGGACAGGACGATAGAATGTCGGCGTGTCTCGATCGTTCGCCTGCATTCGCATCGTTTTGACCCTCGTGGCGTCGTTGGCGCTCGCGGCCGCTGCGCTCGCCGATGATGATGTCCGGCTCGTGCCGAAGCAGGTCGCGCCGCACGTCTGGTTCTTCCAGGGCGAGTCGGGCATGGCGAGCGCGCAGAACAAGGGATTCATGTCGAATGCAGGCTTTGTCGTCACCCGCGACGGCGTCGTCGTGTTCGACGCGCTCGGCACGCCGGCGCTCGGTCGCGCGATGCTCGCGGCGATCGCGCGCGTGACGGCGCAGCCGGTCACGCGCATCATCGTGTCGCATTACCATGCCGATCACATCTACGGACTGCAGGCGTTGAAGTCGGCGGGCGCGGAGATCTGGGCGCACCGCAAGGCGCAGGAGTACCTCGCGTCGTCGGTCGCGACTGATCGCCTCGCGCAGCGGCGCGTCGAGCTCTTTCCATGGGTCAACGAGGGCACGCGCATCGTGCCGCCCGACGTCCTGGTCGACGGCGACACCGATTTCAGGCTCGGCGGCATGACGTTTCGCATCATCTACACCGGCGGCGCGCACGCGCCCGATGACATCATGCTCTACGTCGTCGACGAGCGCGTGCTGTTCTGCGGCGACCTGATCTTCTCCGGCCGCGTTCCGTTCGTCGGCAACGGCGACAGCGCCAACTGGCTCGCGTCGATGGACCGGATGATCAAGCTCGCGCCGTCGGTCGTCGTGCCGGGACACGGCCCGGCGTCCGACGATGTCGGCCGCGACCTCGCGCTCACCCGCGACTACCTGCGCTACCTGCGCGAGACGATGGGTCGCGCCGTCGACGAGCTCGCGAGCTTCGACGAAGCGTATGCGCACACCGATTGGTCACGCTACGCCGCGCTGCCCGCGTTCGAGCAGGCGAACCGCATCAACGCGTACGGAACATACCTGCGGCTCGAGCAGGAAGCACTCGTGAAAGCGAAAGCGTCACCATGAACAGCGATCCGGTTCTCGCCGTCGCGATACGAGCCGCGCGCCGCGCCGCCTCGGTGATCGTCGACGCCGCACGCGACCTGAAGCGGCTGCCGTCGTTTTCGAAGGAGCACGGCGACATCGTGTCATCCGCCGACAGCGACGCCGAAGACGCAATCGTCGCGACGCTTCGCGCGGCGTTCCCGGATCATGCGATTCTCGGCGAGGAGGCGGGCCACATCCCCGGCGCGCGCGAAGGCGCCGGTTTCAAGTGGCTCGTCGACCCGCTCGACGGCAGCGCGAATTTCGTGCACGGCTATCCGTACTATGCGATTTCGGTCGCGCTCGCGCACGGCAGCGAGCTCACGCACGCGGTGGTTCTCGATCCCGTCCGCGACGAGCTCTTCACCGCCGTGCAAGGCAAAGGGGCGCAACTCAACGGTGGGCAGCTTCGAGCGTCGGCGTGCACGCGGCTCGCCGATGCGCTCGTCGGCACCGTGTTCCCGACGCGGTCGAGCCCGCTGATGACCACGTACCTTCCGGTGTTCAACGCGCTGTTGCCGCAATGCGCGGGCATCCGGCGCGCAGGCGCATGCGCGCTCGATCTGTGCTACGTCGCGTCCGGCCGGCTCGACGGACTGTTCGTGATGAGCCTCAAGGGATGGGATGTCGCCGCCGGCGCGCTGATCGTGAAGGAAGCAGGCGGTCGCGTCGGCGATTTCGCCGGCGGCGGCCACTTCCTGCACACAAACCAGGTGATCGCCGCGACGATGGGACTGTTCGGCCCGCTGCGCGACGCGATTGCGGCGGCGATGCCGCGTTAGGCCGCCTGCCCGGAAAAGCGCAGCAGTTGCGCGGCGATCGCGGCCGGCACTTCGATGCCGTCGCGCTCGGCGCGCTGTGCGAGCCCGTAACGGCGGTAACCCGGCAGCCGCACGGCGGACTCTTCTGTCATCGCCGCAATCAGCGTTTCGACGCGCTCGAGATAGGTCGTGCGCCCGGCGAGCGCGTCGGGATCGACGACGATGAAGGCCTGCCCGAGGCGGGGCCGATTGCCTTCATCGACGAAGAACGTGTCCGCCTCGAACCCGAGCGCGGCGCCCGTGAGCGCGGTCACGAGCAACTCGACCACGAGCGCGAGCATCGCGCCTTTGACGCCGCCCATCGGCAGCATGCTGCCTTCGAGACCTGCGTTCGGATCGGTCGTCGGCCGCCCGAGACGATCGAGCGCCCAGCCTTCGGGGATCGCACGTCCCTCCTTGGCCGCGATCATCAGCTTGCCGCGCGCGACTTCCGACAACGACAGATCGATCAACAGCGGCGCGGCGTCACGGCGAGGAAAGATCGCGGCGATGGGATTGGTGCCGAACAGCGGACGCGCGCCGCCCGCAGCCGGCATCGCCGACGGCGAGTTGCCGAACGCGAGCCCCACCATCGCGGCCTCCCCGACCGGTCCGAGGTGATAACCGGCAACGCCGAAATGATGACTGTTGGTGAGGCCGGCGAACGCGACGCCGTGCGCGCGTGCGCGGGCGATCGCCTCATCGACGGCGAGCGCGCACGCCGGAAACGCAAGCCCGGAGTGCGCGTCGATCAGAACGGCGCCGCCTCTTTCGCGCGCGATCGTCGGCACTGCCGAGCCGTCGGCGCGTCCGTTCGAAAGATGCGTCGCGTACTGCGCGATCCGCGACACGCCATGCGACGCGAGCCCCTGGGCGTCGGCATAAACGAGCGCGCGCGCCGTCGTTGCCGCCATGTCCGGATTCGCGCCGGCGCGCACGAGCGCGCGCGTCGCGACGTCGGTCAGCTCGGCGATCGTGAAGCGCGCCATGTTCTATCCGGCGAGCGCGGCGGCCACGCGCTCGGCGATCATCGACGACACGCGCGCGTTCGATTCGATCGTGAGGCCCGCAACATGCGGCGTCAGGATCACATTGGGACAATCCGCAAGCGGTGAGCCCGCGCGAAGCGGCTCGTGCTCGAAGACGTCGATCGCCGCACCGGCAAGGGCGCCTTCGCGAAGCGCCGCGGCGAGCGCCGCTTCGTCGACGACGCCGCCGCGCGACGTGTTGATGAGGATCGCATTGCGCTTCATCGATGCGAGCGCCGCCGCATCGATCAGGTTGCGCGTCGCCGCGGTGAGCGGCACGTGCAGCGTCAGCACATCGGCGCGCGCAATCACCTCGCGCAGCGGATGCGGCGCGGTCGCTTCATCCGCCCACACCGGCGAGGTTGGCGGTAACTGCGCATCGAAGCCGATCGCCTGCATGCCAAGCGCACGCCCCAGCCGGCCGGCGAGCCGACCGATACTGCCAAAACCGACGATGGCGAGCGTCTTGCCTTCGATCTCGCGGCCCTTCGACAGCGCCGCGCGCGGCCATTTTCCTTCGCCGACGGTATCCGACGACTGGTACGCGCCACGCAGCAGCAGCATCGCCGTAGCGATCACGTATTCGGCGACCGCGCGCGCATTGGAGCCCGTCGCCGCGATCACCTCGACGTTGCGTGCGCGGCACGCGCCGACGTCGATGTTGTCGAGCCCGACGCCCAGTCGCCCGACCACGCGCAGGACCGGCGCGGCGGCAAGCAACGCCGCATCGACCTGCGTGCGATTGCGCACGATCAGCGCAGCCGCGTCGGCAAGCCCGGCGATGAGTTGCTCGCGGCGGTCGACCAGCGAGGGCTCGTAGCGCACATCGTGTCGATACGCGAGCGCGGCTACGGCCGTCTCGTCCATGAATTCGCTGATGACGATCCGCATCGGCTCGCGTGCAGCGCGTTCGGCTATTTAGCGAACAGCCGGTCGATGTCGCCGAACGCCTTGAACTCGAGCGCGTTGCCGAACGGATCGAGGAAGAACATCGTCGCCTGCTCGCCGGGCTCGCCGCGGAAGCGCACATACGGCTCGATGATGAACGTGACCCCCGCGGCGCGGAACTGGTCGGCGAGGCGCTGCCACGAAGTCAGGTCGAGCACGACACCGAAGTGGCGGACCGGGACATCGTGACCGTCGACGAGGCTCGTCGCATCGGTCATCTGCGCCGATCCGACCTTGTGCGCGACGATCTGATGGCCGAAGAAGTCGAAGTCGACCCAGTCGTCCGACGAGCGACCTTCGGCGCAGCCGAGAAGATCGCCATAGAAATGGCGCGCCTGCGCGAGGTCGGTCACCGGAAACGCAAGATGGAAGCGCGGATAATTGGGCGTCGGAAGATGCGTCATGAACGCTTCTCTACGATTGCCACGGCAGGCGATCGAGATCGACGTTGCCGCCACTCAGGATGATGCCGGCACGCGCATCGCGCACGTCGAGCGTGCGCTCGAGCAGGCAGGCAAGCGGCACGGCGGACGACGGCTCGATCACGATCTTCATCCGCTCCCATGTCAAGCGCATCGCGTCGACGATCGCCGCTTCGCTGCACGTGCCGAACGCGTCGACGTGCGCGCGGATCGCCTCGAACGTGCGCGGCGCGAGCGTGGTGCGAAGGCCGTCGGCGATCGTCGTCGTCGCCGGCAACGGCTCGATGCGGCCCGATCGGAAGCCCGCGGCGGCGTCGCCCGCGTTCGCGGGTTCGGCGCCCAGCACGCGCATCGACGTTTTCAGCGCCTTCGCGACGATCGCGGTTCCCGACAGCAGGCCGCCGCCGCCGCATGGCGCGATCACGACGTCGAGATCGGCAACCGATTCGAGCAGCTCGAGCGCGGCACTCGCCTGGCCGGCGATGACGTCGTGATTGTCGAACGGATGCACGAGTGTCGCGCCTGTCTCCGCCTGTACCGCAGCGCACGTCGCTTCGCGTGCGGCGACGTTGGGCGCGCAGAAGCGGATCGTCGCGCCGAACGCGGCGACGTTCGTTTGCTTCACCTTCGGCGCGTTGTCGGGCATCACGACCCACGCCGGAATGCCGCGCCGCGCGGCGGCATACGCGAGCGCCGCGCCGTGATTGCCCGACGAGTGCGTGACCACGCCGCGGCGTGCGTCCGCCTCCGGGAGCGAGAACACCGCATTCGACGCGCCGCGCGCCTTGAATGCGCCGACTTTCTGAAAGTTCTCGCATTTGAAGAAGAGCCGCGCGCCTGCCGCCGCATCGAGCGAGCGCGACGTCATCACCGGCGTGCGGTGCACGTGCGACGCGATGCGCTCGTGCGCCGCACGGATGGCGGCGAGATCGGGCAACTGCGCGCTCATCAGCTTCCCGGCAGGCTCTGCGCGTTCGGAAAGAACAGGTCCTTCCAGGACTCGGGTTTCGTCTTGATCGCGCCGATCTTCAGCATGAAGTCGACGTACTTCATCACGTTCTGCGGCGTCGTCGTGTAGACGATCTGCGGGTCGTTCAGCATCGCGACGATGTTGTCGAGCGAATCCTTGTCCTTCGAGATGCGCAGGTACGCCTCGGCGGCGGCGCGCTTGTCGCGGTTGATTTGCGCGATCGCCTCGTCGAGCGCCTTGACGAACGCGTCGTAGAGCTTCGGGTTCTCGTTGCGAAACTTCGACGTCGTCCATGTGACGTTGAATGTGGCAGGACCGCCGAGCACGTCGTACGAATTGAGCACCGTATGGATGCCCGGCTTCGCGAGCTGCCGGTACTGGAACGGCGGCGAGCTGAAGTGCGCGGTGATCTCGGAGCCTCCGGACAGCAGCGCCGCCTGCGCGTCGGGATGCGACATCGTCACCGTCAGCGGATCGAGCTTGTTCTGCTGACCCGGCCCGAACGCCTTCTCCGCGGCCATCTGCAGCGTAATCGCCTGGATCGAAACCTTGACGGCCGGCAGCGCGATCTTGTCCTTGTCGGTGAAGTCCTTGAGCGTCTTGACGTTCGCGTTGCGCGTGTTGAGGTAGAGCGGCATCGAGTTGATCGCCGCCACCGCGCGCACGTCGAGCGGGTTGCCGCGCGTGCGCGACCACAGCGTGACGAACGGGCCGACGCCGCCCGATGCGAACTGCAGGCTGTTCGACAGCAGCGCGTCGTTCATCACGTTGCCGCCGGCAAACTTCGCCCAGGCGACGGTGACGTCGACGCCGGCGGCCTTTGCGTGCTTTTCGATCAGCTTCTGCTCCTCCATGATCATCAACGGCAGGTAGCCGATGCCGTACTGCTGCGCGACCTTGATCTCGGCCACCTCCGCTCGCGCAGCGAATGCGACGGCGAAAGTCGCCGCGGCCACGGTGAGCATGATGACGTTGCGTGCACGCACTATCGATCCTCCTTTGGTTCGAAGCCGGAAATTATAACGCGCATGCAGAGCGCTCCGGCTCGGACGATTACGACGCGGAAAATCCACCGTCGACGAAGATCGTCTGACCGGTCACGGCCGCCGATGCATCGCTCGCGAGATAGACGGCTATGCCGGTGAAGTCTTCCGGGGTGCCGTTGCGGCCGATCATCGTTCGCGCCGCCATCGCGGCCACACGCGCCGGATCCGACGACGCGGCCGTCGTGAGCGGCGTCAGAACGAATCCCGGCACGATCGCGTTGCAGGTCACGCCCGAGGCTGACCACTGCTCGGCGGTCGAGCGCGTGAGCGAAACAAGGCCGCCCTTCGATACGCCGTAGACGCCGCTCATGCCGAACGCGCGTACGGCCTGCTGCGACGCGATGTTGACGATGCGGCCCCATCCGCGCGCCGCCATCGACGGCGCGAGGCCGCGCGTGAGCTGGAACGGACCCGCGAGATTGACGCCGATCGTCGCGTCCCAATCGCCGTCGGTGAGCGCATCGAACGGCTTGCGGACGTTGACGCCGGCTGCGTTGATGAGGATGTCGATCGGGCCGAACGGCGCCGAGGCGGCGACCGCGGCCGCCGTGACCGCATCGCGATCGCCGACATCGCACGCGAGCGTGGCGACATCGAAGCCGTCGAACGCGAATTCCGCCGCCGCGGCGCCAAGGCGATCGTTGTCGCGTGCGAGCAGCACCACGCGAGCGCCCGCGGCGGCAAGCGCCCACGCCATCGCCTTGCCGATACCGGAGCTGCCGCCGGTCACCAACGCAACGCGGTCGGTCAGATCGAACAGGCGTGAAAGTCGCGCGTGCATCGAGGCTCAATCATCGAAGCCGAAGTTGAACGATGTCTGCAACACCGGCCCGAAGCTCCTGCGGTGGATCGCGCACGGCCCGTGACGGTCGAGCGCGGCCAGATGCTCCGGCGTGCCGTACCCCTTGTGCTGCGCGAACCCGTACTGTGGATACAGCCGGTCGAGCTCGACCAGCATCGCGTCGCGCGTCACTTTGGCGATGATCGACGCGGCCGAGATCACGGCGATGTCGCGATCGCCCTTGACGATCGCGAACGTCCGGCAGCCGAGCTCGGGACAGCGGTCGCCGTCGATCAGCGCCTCGTGAGGAACGACGGGCAGCGCTTCCACGGCGCGGCGCATCGCGAGCATCGTCGCCCACAGGATGTTGAGCGAATCGATCTCGTCGACATCGGCCGAACCGACCGCCCAAGCGATCGCGCGCTCGCGGATCGCCGCGGCGAGCTGTTCCCGCCTTTCGGGCGGCACGATTTTCGAATCGCGCAGGCCGCGAATCTTTCGCTTGCGCGGGTCGAGAATCACCGCCGCCGCAACGACGGGACCCGCGAGCGGACCGCGTCCCGCTTCGTCCACGCCGGCGATCAGCACGGTCGTGAGCGAAGCGTCCGGCATCGCTTGCCGTTGTCAGATCGCGATGCCGGCGGCAGCGAGCTCGCCGGCGACCGCCTCCGCCGCGAGCGCGCCCGTATCCGCGGCAAGCACGGCGGCGAATCCGGCGAACAGCGCTTCGAGTCGGCGGCGCGTCACGGTGTCATCGTACAGATTGAGCGCGGCCTGCGCCAGATTGTCGACGGTCGCATCCTCCTGCAGAAGCTCGGGGACGACGAAACGGCCGGCGAGCACGTTCGGCAACCCGACATACGGCAGCAGCAGCCGCTGCCGCACGATGCGCGCCGTAATGGGATGAACGCGGTAGAAGACCACATGCGGACAACGCGCGAGCGCCGCTTCGAGCGTTGCCGTCCCGGACGCAACGAGCGCGACGTCGGCCGCGCGCAGCGCGTCGGTCGCGTGACCGTACAGCAACGTAATGGGCAGCGCTTCGAGCTTGAGCCGGTAGAGCGCGGTTTCGAACCGGTCGCGCGTCGCGCGCGTTGCGAGCGGCACGAGGAAGCGCGCGTCGGAACGCGCGGCCGAGAGTGCAGCGGCCGTGCGCAGCACGAGCTCGCCGTGCATGTCGAGCTCGGATGCGCGGCTGCCCGGCAACAGCGCGAACACCGGCTGCGCGAGACTCAGCTTGAGCTCCGCGCGTGCTTCGCGCCGCGACCCGATCGTCGCCGCCTCTTGCGCGAGCGGATGGCCGACGTAGGTGACGGGCACGCCCGCGTCCTCGTAGATCGGCGGCTCGAACGGAAAGAGCGCAAGCATCCGGTCGACGGCGCGGCCGATGCGTTGCACGCGCTCGCGGCGCCATGCCCACACGGACGGGCTCACGAAGTGCACCGTGCGCACGCCGCGGCGCTTCAGTTTGGCCTCGAGACCGAGGTTGAAGTCCGGCGCGTCGACGCCGACGAACAGCGGCACGCGCGCCGCGACGAGCCGGCGCGCAAGCGCGCGACGCAGCCGCACGAGATCCGGCAGCCTCGACAGCACTTCGACGAATCCGCGCACGGCGAGCGACTCGAGCGGAAACCACGCGTGCGCGCCGGCGGCCTGCATTTTCGGGCCCGCGATGCCGACGAAGCGCACCTCGGGCCAGCGCGCACGTACCGCGTGGATCAGCATCGCGCCGAGCGCGTCGCCGGACGCTTCGCCCGCGACGATGCCGATCGTCAGCGGCTGCGCGGACGCGGTGCTACGCATTAGCGGATGATTCCGCGTCCGGGCTCGGCGAGGAACGCGGCGAGCGGCGCGAGAACCGGATGCTCGCGTGCCGCGCTCGCGAGCGCGGACTTGGCGTCGTCGAGCGCGAGCCCTTCACGATAGAGCGTCTTGTAAGCGCGTCGAACGGTGGCGATGTCGGCGGCCGAAAAGCCGCGCCGGCGCAACCCCTCGTTGTTCGTGCCGGCCGGCTTGGCCGGATAACCGGTTGCGGTGATGAAAGGTGGTACGTCCTGCAGCACGATCGTGCCGGCGGCGACCATCGCGTGCGCCCCGATGCGGCAGAACTGATGCACGCCGGTGAATCCGCCCATCGTCACCCAGTCGCCGATCGTCACATGGCCGGCGAGCTGCGAGTTGTTCGAGAACGTCGTGTCGTCGCCGATGACGCAGTCGTGCGCGATGTGCACGTAGGCGAGCAGCCAGTTGCGATTGCCGATCGTCGTCGTTGCGCGATCCTGCGCGGTGCCGGCGTGGATGCTCACGTATTCGCGGATCACGTTGTCGTCGCCGATCGCCACCGCGGTCGGCTCGCCGCCGTATTTGCGGTCCTGCGCGATCTCGCCGACGGACGCGAACTGGAAAATCCGGTTGCGCGCGCCGATGCGCGTACGCCCCGTGACGACCGCATGCGGGCCAATGACGGTGCCGTCTCCGATCGTCACGTGCGGCCCGACGATCGCGTACGCGCCGACCTCGACGTCGCCGGCGAGCTCGGCCTTCGGATCGACGAGCGCAGTCGGGTGCAGCCGCGGCATCACGCAGTCTTGTCGCCGGCGGGACGGCGAACCGCCGCCATCAGCTCGGCCTCGGCCGCAATCTCGTCGCCGACGTGTGCCCACGTGTGGAACTTGCCGACGCCGCGGACGATGCGGATGACCTCGGCATCGAGCGTCAGCTGATCGCCCGGCAGCACCTGCCGGCGGAAGCGCGCGTTGTCGATGCCCGCGAAGAAGATCAGCGAGCGGCTGTCCGGCTTCGAGTCGGCAGTCAGATGCGACAGGATCGCCGCGACCTGCGCGAGCGCCTCGATCACGAGCACGCCCGGCATGACGGGATACGCGGGAAAATGGCCCTGGAAGAACGGCTCGTTGATCGTCACGTTCTTGATGCCGCGAATCGACTTGCCCGGCTCGACCGCGACGATGCGATCGACGAGCAGGAAGGGGTAGCGATGCGGCAGATACGTCATGATCTCGTTCACGTCCATCGTGCGCACGCCGTCGCTCATCGGTTGCCCTCCCCTTGGTCGCCGCGTGACTTCTCGAGCGCATCGATTCGCTCTTCGAGCGCGCGCAGGCGGCGCACCCGCGAGGCGACCTGCCGCCACAGCCGGTGCGGCAGCGCCGGGAACGTCCCGGTGTAGATCCCTCGCTCGGCGATCGAATCGAACACCTGTGTGGCGGCCGAGACCACGACGCCATCCGCGATGCGCAGATGGCCGCTGATCATCGCTGCGCCGCCGATCTTGCAGTTCCTGCCGATGTGCGTGCTGCCGGCGATGCCGACGCAGCCGGCGATCGCCGTATGTGCGCCGATGTGGCAGTTGTGCCCGATCTGGATCTGGTTGTCGAGCTTGACGTCGTCCTCGATCACCGTGTCCTCGATGGCGCCGCGATCGATCGTCGTGTTCGCGCCGACCTCGACATCGCAACCGATCACGACGCGGCCGATCTGCGGAATCTTGATCCACCGTCCCTCTTCCTCCGCCATGCCGAAGCCGTCGGCGCCGATGACCGCGCCGCCATGCACGATCGTGCGCGCTCCGATCACGCAGTGGTCGTAGATGACGGCATTCGCGTACATACGGACGTCGTCGCCGATCGATACGCCGGCGCCGATCGCGCAGCCCTGCCCGATGCTCGCGCGCTCGCCGATCACCGTGTTCGCCCCGATGCACGCGTGCGGGCCTACGTGCGCGGATGCGGGCACGCGCGCGGTTGCGTCGACCATCGCGCTCGGGTCGACGCCCGCGTTCACGACGGCCGCCGGATGCAGGATCGCGGCGACCTTCGCGTACGTCGCATACGGGTTGTCGCTGACGAGCTTGGGCAGCGGCGTCTCTGAGGCGAACACAGGCGCGACGATGACTGCGCTTGCGCGGGTGACGGCGAGTCGCGCGCGATAGCGCGGCTGGACGAGAAATGCGATCGAGCCCGGTGTCGCGCCTTCGAGCGTGGCGACGCGCTCGACGCGCACGGCGGCGTCGCCGTCGACACGCGTCCCCGTGCGGCTCGCGAGCTCGGCGAGCGACACTCCTTGCGATGGGGTCGGCGACGGCATGGCGGTGCGCCGCGGCGCCGCCTACTTGTCGGCGAGCGCCTTGATCACCTTCTCGGTGATGTCGATGCGAGGGCTCGCGTAGACGACGGGATCCTGCAGGATCAGGTCGAACTTCTCGACGTCGGCGATCTGCTGGATGACGCGGTTCGCGCGCTCCTGCACGCTCGCGAGCTCCTCGTTGCGACGCAGGTTCAGGTCCTCGCGGAATTCGCGCTCGGTGCGCTGCAGATCGCGCGTCAGATTGGCGAGGTCGCGCTCCTTGTTGCGGCGGTCGTTCTCGCTCATCGTCGAGCCGTCCTTCTCGAGCAGCGTCTGCAGGTCGCGTACTTGCTTGCGCACCTTCTGGATCTCGGCATCGCGCACGGCGAATTCTTTCTCGAGCTTCTGTTTCGCCCGGTTCGCCGGGGCCGAGTCGCGGAACAGCCGCTCAGTATTGACGAATCCGATCTTGTAATCGGCCGCGGCGACACCGCCGGCGGCCGCGAGCGCCGTCACGAGCACGCCGGCGCCGAGGATGCGATGAAGGCTGCGAGTCACGTTGTTCTCCCGGTCAGAATACCGTGCCGACCTGGAACTGGAATCGCTGGATCTTGTCGCCGGGCTCGCTCTTGAGCGGAAGCGCATAGCTGAACTTGAGCGGTCCGATCGGCGAGTTCCACGCGAGCCCGACACCGGCCGAATAGCGGAACGATTCGAAATCCGGCTGCGCGCCGTTCGCGTAGATCTGGCCGACGTCGACGAACGCGCTGCCGCGCACCGATTTGTCGCCCTTGAGCAGCGGATAGAACAGTTCCAGATTGCCGACGATCTTGCGCTTGCCGCCGATCACGTTGCCGTAGATGTCGCGCGGTCCGAGCGAGCTCGTCTCGTAGCCGCGCACCGAGCCGACGCCGCCCGCGTAAAACGCCTTGAAGAACGGAAGCGGCTTTCCGGAAATGCCATCGCCGTAGCCGATGTCGCCGCGCGCCATCAGCACGAAGTCGCCGTACACCGGGACGAACCACTGATGCAGGTAATTCGCCTTGTAGTATGCAAGGTCGCCGAACGGCAATCCGACTTCGACCAGCACGCTCTGCAGCCGGCCGCGGTTAGGATAGAGGATGTCGTCACGCGTGTCACGCGCCCATCCGGCAGAGACGATGTAGCTGTTGCTGACGGAGCCGAAGCGGTTGACGAACTCGATGTAGATCGGCGGGCTCTGCTCGAACAGCGAGAGCTTCGTGTGCTCGACGCGGAAGCCGTAGTTGATCGTGTCGGTCTCGGTGATCGGCACGCCGAAGCTCACCGCGGCGCCCGTCGTCGACGACGAGTACTGCGAGATCGCGAGCGAGGTCGGATCGATGTTCTTCTGATAGACCTCGAGCGTGCGCGACACGCCGTCGACGGTCCAGTACGGCTCGTTGAACAGCACCGAGATCGTGCGGTTGATCTTGCTCGTGTTGAGGCCGGCGGACAGCGCGTTGCCGCTGCCGAAGATGTTCTGCTGCGATATCGACGCGTTGAACACGAAACCGTCCGCGCTCGAATAGCCGACGCCGGCGAGCAGGTTGCCGGTGTTGCGCTCGGTGACCGTGACGTCGACGTCGGCCTGGTCGGTACTGCCGGCAACAGGCGGCGTCTCGATGTTGACGTCGTCGAAATAGCCGAGCCGCTTGATGCGCACCTTCGAGCGCTCGATGCGCGCGGCGTCGTACCATGCGCCCTCGAGCTGGCGCATCTCGCGGCGGATCACCTCGTCGCGCGTGCGCGCGTTGCCACTGATGTTGATTTTGCGGATATAGACGCGGCGGCCGGGGTCGACGTAGACCGTGAACGCCGCCTGCTTCTTGTCGCGATCCATGTCCGGCACGGCGTTGACGTTCGCGAACGCATAGCCTTCGGTGCCCAGGCGCTCGCTGATCGCCTTGACGGTCGCCTGCAGCCGCTCGCGCGAATAGACGTCGCCGGGACGCACGGCGATCAGCGGGAGCAGCTCGCTTTCCGACACCGGCAGCTCGCCGGCGAGATGAACGTCGGAAACCGTGTAGCGCGGGCCTTCCGTGATGTTGACGGTGATGTAGATGTCCTGCTTGTCCGGCGTGATCGACACCTGTGTAGAGTCGACGTTGAACTCGAGATAGCCGCGGTTCTGGTAGTAGCTTCGCAACGTCTCGAGGTCCGCCTGCAGCTTCTGCTTCGAGTACTGGTCGTTCTTCGTGTACCAGGTGAGCCAACCCGGCGTCGTGAGCGTCATCTCGTTGAGCAGCTGCTTCTCGCTGAACGCCTGGGCACCGACGATGTTGATGCGCGCGATCTTCGAGGATTCGCCTTCGTCGACGTTGAAGTTGATCGCGACGCGGTTGCGCTCCTGCGGCGTGATCGTCGTCGTCACCTGCGCCGCGTACTTGCCGCGCGTGATGTACTGGCGCTTCATCTCCTGCTCGGCGCGCTCGAGCGCGGAGCGGTCGAAGATGCGCGCCTCGGCGAGGCCGATGTCCTTCAGCGCCTTCTTCAGCGTGTCGGTGTCGAACTCCTTGTTGCCGGTGATATCGATGCGGCTGATCGTCGGGCGCTCCTGCACGATGACGACGAGCACGTCACCCTGGCGCTCGAGCCGCACGTCGCGGAAGAAGCCGGTCGCGAACAGCGCCTTCACCGCTTGCGCCGCCTTCTCGTCGTCGATGCGCTCGCCGACTTTCACCGGCAGGTAGCTGAACACCGTGCCCGCCTCGGTGCGCTGCACGCCTTCGACGCGGATGTCGCGCACGACGAACGGCTCGAACGCGAGCGCGGCGCCGCTCGCGATCGAGACGAGCGCGCCGATCAGCGCGGGCAGCCTGGCGAGGCGCGTCGCGAATGTCGCACAACGGGAAACCGCCCGCATTCGTTTTCGACGGGGCTCAGAACAATCGGGAGAGGTCATTGAAGAGGGCCAATGCCATCAGCATCGCCAGCACGGCCATGCCGATGCGCTGGCCGACCTCGAAGGCACGGTCGGAAACGGGACTGCCCTTGATGAGTTCGGCGAGATAATACAGTAAATGCCCACCATCCAGAAGCGGAACGGGCAGCAGATTGAGCACGCCGAGACTGATGCTGATGAGCGCGAGATAGCCGACGAACACAAGACCGCCGGCCTGCGCCGACTGTCCCGCGTAGTCCGCCATCGTGATCGGTCCGCTGATGTTCTTGAGCGATGCATCGCCGATCAGGATGCGGCCGAGCATCCGCAACGTGAACTCCGACAGCTCCCACGTCTTGCGCGCGCCTTGCGCGAGCGCATCGACGACGCCGTAGCGAACGGTGACCGCGAGCTTTTCCGCGCGCGCCGGATCGACGGCGAGGCGCACGCCCGCGATGCCGATACGCCGCCCGTTCTGCTCCACGGTGTCGGGCACGATCTCGACATCGCGTGCGACACCGTCGCGCTCGATCGTGAACGTCAGCGGCTCACCCGGTCGCGCGTTGGTCTTGGTCGCCACGTCGGCCGGTGAATTCACCGGCGAGCCGTCGATCGCGACGATGCGATCGCCGGCCTTGAGTCCCGCGCGAGCGGCCGGCTTGTCGGCAATGACCTGATCGATCAGCGGCGCGCCGAAGTCGGCCTTGAAGCCGAGCAGCGGCATGAAATTGCCTTCCCAATCGCCGGCGGCGAGCGAGGCGATCGCAACGCGCTTCGTCGTGCGGTCGTTGCCGCGCTCGACGTCGATCGAAACGTCGCCCTTTCCCGACGCCTTCAGCAAACGCCAGCGCAATTCCTGCCAGCTCTTCACCGGCTCGCCGTCGAGCGCGACGACGACATCGCCGTGGTGCAGACCGGCCGCTGCCGCCGGCGTATCCGCAGGCGGCTCGGCGAGCAGCGCGAGCTGACCCGGAATGCCGACGATGTACGTGCCGGCGAACAGCAGCACGGCGAGCAGCAGGTTCGCGATCGGGCCGGCGGCGACGATCGCGATGCGCCGCCACACGCTTTGCCGGTTGAACGCGCGCGGCCGATCGGCGGGCGCAACATCGCCTTCGCGCTCGTCGACCATCTTCACGTAGCCCCCGAGCGGGATCGCCGACACCGCCCATTCGGTGCGATCGGGGCCGACGCGGCGCGACCAGATGATGCGGCCGAATCCGATCGAGAAACGCAGCACCTTGACGCCGGCGAGCCGTGCGACGACGTAATGGCCGAGCTCGTGGAACACGACGAGCACGCCAAGCACGAAGAGGAAAGCGACGATCTTTTGCAGGATGTCGAGCATGGCGGTCACACGAGGCGTTTCGCCATTGTGCGCATCGGCGCCGGCGGGTCAAGTCGAAGCCGCGCGCGAACATGCTCGCGCGAGGCCGCGTCCGCGGCGAGTGCGTCGTCGAGCGTGGCGACGCTCGCGGCGGGCAGCCGCTCGAGCGCATCGGCGCAGGTCTCCGCGATCGCGGGATAGGCGATGCGCCCCTCGAGGAACGCCGCCACCGCGATCTCGTTCGCCGCATTGAGCACCGCGGGGGCCGTGCCGCCGGCGGCGAGCGCCTCGTAGCCGAGCGCGAGGCACGGGAAGCGCGCGTGGTCGGGTGCCTCGAATGCGAGCGTGCCGATGCGCGCGAGGTCGAGCGTCGACACGCCGGCGTCGACTCGCTCGGGAAACGCGAGCGCCTGCGCGATCGGCGTTCGCATGTCCGGATTGCCAAGTTGCGCGAGCACGCTGCCATCGATGTACTCGACCAGCGAATGAATGACGCTCTGCGGATGGATGACGACGTCGATGTGCTCGCCCGGAAGACCAAACAGCCAGTGCGCCTCGATCACCTCGAGCGCCTTGTTCATCATCGTCGCCGAATCGACGCTGATCTTTCTTCCCATCACCCAGTTCGGATGCGCACACGCTTCGTCCGGCGTGACGGCAACAAGTTCCGCGAGCGGGCGCGATCGGAACGGACCGCCGGACGCGGTCAGCAGAAGCCGGCGTACGCCGCACGCACGCGCCGCTCGTGCGTAGTCCGCAGGCAGGCACTGGAAGATGGCGTTGTGCTCGCTGTCGATCGGCAACAGCGTCGCGCCGCCGTCCTCGACCGCCTGCATGAACGCTGCGCCGCCGATGACCAGCGCCTCCTTGTTCGCGAGCAGGATGCGCTTGCCGGCGCGCGCAGCGGCGAGTGTGGGCCGCAATCCGGTCGCGCCGACGATGGCGGCGAGCACCGTGTCCGCTTCGGGCAACGTTGCGACGGCGTCGAGCCCCGCATCGCCCGCGAGCACGCGCGTTGGCAGGCCCGTGCCGGCGAGCGCGCGTTCGAGCGCGCACGCCGCGCTCTCATCGACGAGCGCGGCGACCTCGGGACGGAACCGGCGGCACAGTTGCGCGAGCTTCTCCCAATTGCGCTGCGCGGCGAGCCCCGCGACCGCAAAGCGATCCGGATGACGCGCGATGACATCGAGCGTCGAGTCACCGATCGATCCGGTCGCTCCGAGCAGCGCGATTCGACGCATCATCGGAGCAGCACCGAGGCAAGCAGCGCTGCCGGCGGCATGGCGGCGAGCAGCGCGTCGATGCGGTCGAGCACGCCGCCATGTCCCGGCAACAGCTTGCCGCTGTCCTTGACGCCTGCGCGACGCTTCAGCAGCGATTCGGTCAGGTCGCCGACGACGGAGATCGCCGCGAGCGCGATCACGCATGCGACAAACGTTGCGATCGCGAGCGGCGTCGGCTCGCCGGCATAACCCGCCCGATGCGCGAGCGGCGTCAGCACGAGCGCATAGACGCCCACCGCCGCGAAGCCGCCGTAGACGCCTTCCCACGTCTTGCCGGGGCTGATCTCGGGTGCGAGCTTGCGCTTGCCGAATGCGCGGCCCGCAAAGTAGGCCGCCGTATCGGCGATCCAGATGATCGCCATCGCGGCGAGCACGAGCCATGGCGAACGCGCTTGCAGCTGCACGACCGCAACCCACGCGCCGAGCAGCACGATCCATCCGGCAACGGCACGGGCTGCGGACGACGATGCAGGCGAGCGCCGCGCGAGCCATGCGGGCGCGACCAGCAGCCAGAACGCGGTGGCGATGCCGCACACAATCAGCACGAGCGCATCGGACCAGCCGCGCTCGAAGCCCGTGCCGCCGAACAGCAGGGCGAGCCCCGCAAGCGCCGTTGCGGCGACGAACGCGAATGCGCGCGAGGGAGCGAATCCGATGAGGCCGGCCCACTCGTACGATGCCGCCGCAATGGCAGCCAATGTCACGAGCGCCCACCCGGTTGGCGTCAGCAGGAACAGCGCCGCCAGTACGAGCGGGATCAGCACCGCGGCGGTGAGGATTCGGGTGGCGAGCATTGGATGAGCGACAGCCCGCAGCGGCAGGCACGCGGCGGCATCGCCGCAGGCCATCACGCGCCTTGCGCAGCCTGCACCTGCTCGCTCGTGCGGCCGAAGCGGCGCTCGCGCTGCGCGTACCAGGCGATCGCCGCGTCGAGCGCCGCGGCGTCAAAGTCAGGCCACAGCATGTCGGTGAAGTACAGCTCGGTGTAGGCAAGCTGCCACAGCAGGAAATTGGACACCCGCTGCTCGCCGCCGGTGCGGATGAACAGATCGGGCTCGGGCGCATACGCCATCGCGAGATACGGCTCCAGCACGTCGGGTCGCAACGCACGACCGGTGTCGAATGCACGCGGATCGACGGCGAGGCAGCGCGCAACGGCCTGCGCGATGTCCCAGCGGCCGCCGTAATTGGCGGCCACGGTGAGCGTGAGCCGCCGGTGCTCGGCGGTGAGCGCCTCGGCGGCTGCGATCAGCTCGCGGATTCGCGAATCGAAGCGGCTTGTGTCGCCGACGACCTTGAAGCGCACGCCGTTCGTGTTCAACTTCGCCACCTCCTGCTCGAGCGCGCGCAGGAACAGGTCCATCAGGATCGACACTTCCTCGGGAGGTCGCCGCCAGTTCTCGCTCGAGAACGCGAACAGCGTGAGGAACTCGACGCCGCGCTTGATGCACGCACGCACGACCGCGCGCACGGCTTCGACGCCGCGCCGATGACCGGCCACCCGCGGCAGGAATCGCTGCTTCGCCCAGCGGCCGTTGCCATCCATGATGATCGCGACATGACGCGGCACGTCGCCGGTCACGGGAACCTCGCGCGTGGAGCTCGTATTCACGGCCAAGAGGAGACGGCGAAGGATGCGCGAGAACCGCGCGTCAGATCGCCATGAGGTCCGCTTCCTTCGCCGCGAGCAGCTTGTCGATCTCGGCGATGTAGCGGTCGGTGAGCTTCTGCACGTCGGTTTGCGCGTGGCGCTCGTCGTCCTCGGCGACCGCGTGGTCCTTCAGAAGCTTCTTCAGATGCTCGTTCGCGTCGCGGCGGATGTTGCGCACGGCGATGCGCGCGTTCTCCGCCTCGTGGCGAACGACCTTGATCAGGTCCCTGCGCCGCTCTTCGGTCAACGGCGGCATCGGCACGCGGATCACATCGCCCGAGGTGGCGGGATTCAAGCCGAGGTCGGAGTCGCGGATCGCCTTCTCGATCGCGGGCACCATCTTCTTTTCCCACGGCTGCACGGCGATCGTGCGCGGATCGGCGAGCGTCACGCCGGCGACCTGGTTGATCGGCATCGGGGTGCCGTAGTAGTCGACGTGGATGTGGTCGAGAAGGCCGGTGTGCGCGCGGCCGGTGCGAACCTTGCCGAGGTCCTGCTTCAGCGTGTCCACCGATTTCGCCATCTTCTGATCGGTGGATTTCTTGATGTCGGCGATCATCATTGCGCGGTCTCCAACGCGTGCGCGCTCGAGGTCAACAGTGGACAAACGTGCCTTCTCGGCCGCCGCACACGACGCGCTTCAGCGCGCCCGGCACGAAGATCGAGAACACGTTCAACTGCATGTTCTGGTCACGGCACAGCGCAAGTGCGGTCGCGTCCATCACCTTGAGGTTGTTCACGATCGCTTCGTCGAACGTGAGCTCGGCGTAGCGCTTCGCCGCGGGGTCCTTCGCCGGATCGGCGGTGTACACGCCGTCGACCTTGGTCGCTTTCAATACGATGTCGACACCCATCTCGCGGCCGCGCAGCGCGGCGGCAGTGTCGGTGGTGAAGAACGGGTTTCCGGTGCCGGCGGCGAAGATGACGACCTTGCGCTCCTCGAGATGGCGCAGCGCACGGCCGCGGATGTACGGCTCGGCGACCTGGTCGATGCGAAGCGCCGACTGCACGCGCGATTCGACGCCCGCGCGGCGAAGCGCGTCCTGCAGCGCGAGCGCGTTCATCAGTGTGGCGAGCATGCCCATGTAATCGGCGGTCGCGCGGTCCATCCCCGCCGCGCCGGGCGCAACGCCGCGAAAGATGTTGCCGCCGCCGATCACGACGGCCACTTCGACGCCGAGCCGCACGACTTCGGCGATTTCGGCGACGATGCGATCGATCGTCTCGCGATTGATCCCGTAGGCGTCGTCGCCCATCAGCGCCTCGCCCGACAGCTTCAGCAGGATCCGACGGTACACCGGGACCGACGACGGCGCCGGCGCGACGGCGAGTGTGGCGACGGTGCTGCTCGCATGGGGCGGGTTCATGACTCGAGACGCTCCGCTCATCGTGCTGGAATCGGGCCGGCCCTCGTGAGGCCGCCCGCCGCTACTGCGACTTACCCCTTCACCATCGCCGCGACTTCCGCGGCGAAGTCCCCGCCTTTCTTCTCGATACCCTCGCCGACCACGTAGAGCACGAAGCGCGTAACCGTCGCGCCCTTCGCCTTGAGGTACTTATCGACCGTTTCATCGGGATTCTTGACGAACGGCTGGCCGAGCAGCGTCACTTCGGCGAGAAACTTGTTGATCCGGCCCTCGACCATCTTCGCGACGATGTCGGCGGGCTTGCCGCTGTCGGCCGCCTGCGCCGTGTAGATCGCGCGCTCACGCTCGATGAGGTCGGCAGGCACTTCGTTGCGCGATACGCAGACGGCGCGCATCGCGCCCGGCGCCGCCGATGCCGCAACGTGCATCGCGATGTCCTTCCCGGTGGCCTCGTCGCCGCCCGCGAGCTCGACGGTGACGCCGATGCGCCCGCCGCCGTGCAGATATTGGGCGAGCCGGCCTTGAGGACTCGCGAGTCGCGCGAAACGGCGGATGGACACGTTCTCGCCGAGCTTCTGCACGAGCGCCTGACGCGCGCTCTCGACCGTGCCGCCGTCATACGCGAGCGCGGACAGTGCGGCGGCGGCGGCCGGGTCGGCGTCGGCGACCACGCGCGCGAGCTTGGTCGCGTAGGCGCGGAAGTCGTCGTTCTTCGCGACGAAGTCGGTTTCGCAATTGACCTCGACCATCGCCGCCGTCTTGGCATCGGGCGCGAGATACGCGCCGACGATGCCTTCCGCCGCGACGCGGCTCGCCGCCTTCGACGCCTTGGCGCCGCTCTTGATGCGCAACAGCTCCTCGGCCTTCGTCAAGTCGCCGGCCGCTTCGGTCAACGCCTTCTTGCATTCCATCATGCCCAGGCCCGTGCGCTGGCGCAGTTCCATCACCGTGCTCGCGGAGATATCCGCCATGAAAGACTCCGTGTTGCGTTGTCGCGAGGCACGCGGGATCGCCGGCGCCGTGTTGCGCCCGGTCGATTCGCTCGCGCCGCCGATCGAGGGAGCGGGCGCCGCTCCCTCGTGCGCTGGGACTTACGCCGCCGGTTCCTCGGCGACCTCGACGAACTCGTCGCTGCCCTGGACGATCTCCTGGATCACCTGGCTGCGCCCCTCGAGGATCGCGTCGGCGACACCGCGCGCGTACAGCCGGATCGCGCGGCTCGAATCGTCGTTGCCCGGGATTACATGCCCGATGCCTTCGGGCGAATGGTTGGTGTCGACCACCGCCACGATCGGGATGGCGAGCTTCTTCGCCTCGGTGACCGCGATCTTGTGGAAGCCGACATCGATGACGAACAGCGCGTCGGGCAGCGCGTTCATGTCCTTGATGCCGCCGAGGCTCTTCATCAGCTTGTCCATCTCGCGCTGATGATGGAGCGCCTCGCGCTTGCTCATCTTGTCGAACGTGCCGTCGGAGGCCATCGTCTCGAGATCCTTCAACCGCTTGATCGACACCTTGACCGTCTTGAAGTTGGTCAGCATGCCGCCGAGCCAGCGGGCGTCGACGTAGGGCATGCTGCAGCGCTTCGCCTCCTCGGCGACGATGTCGCGCGCCTGGCGCTTCGTGCCGACGAACAGGATCGTGCCCTTGTTGGCGGCCAGTTGGCGAACGTACTTCATCGCCTCCTGGTACATCTGCATCGTCTTCTCGAGATTGACGATGTGGATCTTGTTCCGCTGGCCGAAGATGTACTCGGCCATCTTCGGATTCCAGTACCGCGTCTGGTGGCCGAAGTGGACTCCGGCTTCCAGCATTTGACGCATCGTGACCGACATTCCTAAACTCCCGTCAGGGTTGGACCACGACCCGCGATAAGGCTCGGGCGCCGGCGACCGCTGCCACCGGTCACCGCCCGCCCGGGCACCCTGAGTGCGCGGGTCTGCGAATTGTCCGGCCCGCCGCGAGTTCCGCAGGTGCTACGCTTGCGTTCGCGGCCGGTCGAACTAACATTCGATTTTAGCACGCTTTTCGCGCCGACCGCCACGTCGCACGGGCCGTTGCCGTGCCGTGCGCAGCCGTCGCCACTCCGTTCACCTCTTCGACCATGGCCGAACTCCTCCGATCCGCCGACCCGACCGCCGGTCCCGTTTGCTGCGACCTCGCCGCGCTCGCGGTGCTCGACATCGTCGGCGAGGATGCCGCCAAGTTCCTTCAGGGCCAGCTGTCGAACGACGTCGACGCACTCGCCCGAGGCGCCGCGCAATACACGAGCTACAACTCGCCGAAGGGGCGGATGCTCGCGAACTTCGTGCTATGGCGCGAGGCGGTCATGTACCGGGCGCTGTTGCCGGCCGACATCGCCGAGGCCGTGCGCAAACGGCTGTCGATGTACGTGCTGCGCTCGAAGGTCAAGCTGACCGACGCATCCGCGGGCACGGCGCGCTTCGGTGTGGGCGGCGCGGACGCGTCGCGCGCGATCGGCGCCGCGCTCGGCGTGACACCGGCGACGTTCGTCGTGGCGACCTCGGGCGGCGCGTCGGTGCTTGCACTACCGGGTCCGCGTTACGTCGTGCTCGCGCCTGCGGCCGCCGGGCCGGCATTGCGCGAGCGCCTGGCCGCGCATGCGGCCGAGGCGCCGTTCGACACCTGGCGCTGGCTCACGATTCGCTCGGGCGTGCCCGTCGTCACAGCCGCCACGCAGGACCAGTTCGTCGCGCAGGCGGCGAACTGGGACGTGCTGGACGGCGTGAGCTTCCGCAAGGGCTGCTACACCGGGCAGGAGATCATTGCGCGCATGCAGTATCTCGGCCGCTTGAAGGAGCGGCTGTACCTGTTCCATTCGCCGCAGCCGACGGCCGCCGGCGAACGTCTTTATAGCGCCGCGTTCGGCGATCAGCCGGCGGGTACGGTCGTCGATTCGGCACCGGCGCCCACCGGTGGGCACGACCTGCTCGCCGTCGTTCAAACCGCGGCGGCGGACGCCGCGGATGTGCGCGCCGGCGCGCCGGACGGCGTGCGCGTCGTGCTCGAGCCGCTGCCGTATCCGGTTCGGCCGCCCGCAGAGCGGCGACCATGAGCGCGAGCGTCTATGTCTGGTATCGCGTGGCGGCCGATACCGCGCACGCGCGCTCGGCTGTCGCGGCGCTCTTCTCCGATGTCGAGCGGCGCACCGGCATCGGCGGGCGACTGCTCGCTCGCGTCGACGATCCGACGACCTGGATGGAAGTCTATGAAGCGGTCGGCGACAGCGACGCGTTCGCGCGCGCGCTCGACGAGGCCGCGAGCGCGCTCGAAGTTGCGCATGCGACCGGCGCCGATGGACGTCACCTGGAGCGCTTCGCGCCGATCGCGTCGCTCGGCGAGAACTGATCGCGATGTGCCTCGCCGTCATCGCGCTCGGCGCGCATCCGCGCTATCCGCTTGTCGTCGCCGCCAATCGCGATGAATTCCACGCGCGGCCGACGGCGCCCGCCGCGTGGTGGGACGAAGGATGGCTCGCGGGACGCGATCTCGAAGCGGGCGGAACATGGCTCGGCGTGACGCGAGCAGGGCGTGTCGCGCTGCTCACCAACGTGCGCGATCCGGCGCGTCACGATCCGTACGCACCGTCACGCGGGACGCTGGTGACGCGCATGCTCGCCGATGCGGGGGCGCCCGCCGAGGCGCTCGCCGCCGCCGTGGCGGACGGCAACGCGCACAACGGCTTCAACCTGCTCGTCGGCGACGCGCGCGAAGCGCATTGGGGATCGAATCGAGGCGGCTCCCCGCGCGCACTCGCAGCGGGCGTCCACGGATTGTCGAACGCGTCGCTCGACACGCCGTGGCCGAAGGTCGTGTGTATCAAGACCGCCGTAGCCGCCTGGTGCGCGAGCGGCGGTGAGGATCCCGCTGCGCTGCTCGCGGCGCTCGCCGATCGCGCGCTCGCACCCGATGACGCGCTGCCGTCGACCGGCGTCACGCTCGAATGGGAACGGCTGCTCTCCGCGCCGTTCATCGTGAGCGACCGTTACGGCACGCGCTCGTCAACCGTGATGACTATCGATGTCGACGGGCATGCGCAATTCATCGAGCGCAGCTTCGATGCGACGGGTGAACCGACCGGCGAGGTGGTGGAAGCATTCGACCTCGCCGGAAAGTAGGGTCAGACTCGATACTCCAAAGTATAGGGTCAGACTCGATACTCCATTTTTGGTGCGACAAGATGTTCGCCGGCTGCATGGAGTATCGAGTCTGACCCTATACTTTCATGACCCTACTTTTCTGGCCGACGCTCCATCGTGACGTGCTCGATCCCGGCCTCGATCCACGGCACGCCGATACGCTTGAAGCCGTGGCGTTCGTAGAATCCGCAAGCCATCGACTGCGCATTGAGCGCGACGCGGTCATCTCCCGTCGCAGCGGCGAGCGCGACGAGCCGCTCGAGCATGGCGCCACCGACGCCCCGCCCACGCCATTCGCGCCGCACGGCAATGCGGCCGATGTAGCCGTCAGGCAAAAGCCGCGCACAGCCGATCGCGCGTTGCGCCGCATCCTCGGCGATCGCATGCCGGCCGGATGGGTCGCGGCCATCGCGCTCGAGCTCGACGGGGACGCCCAGCTCGACGACGAACACGTCGTGACGGATTTCAGCGATTGCCGCCTCGTCGCGCGGCCACTGCGCGAGCCGGACGGTGAACGCGTTCACGCGTAGTCGGAGAGCTCGATCTGCGCGCCGCCGCCGCGCACGGTGATCGCGCAGCGACCGCCGACGGGCAGCGTCAGCTTGTCGGGACAGTGACCGAACGGAAAGCCGGTGAAGATCGGAAGCGCAAATCGGGCGCGCACGTGCGCAACCATCGCCGCGGCGTCGTAACCGTTGTCGTTCGCACCGAGCTCGTAGCCATTGAACGTGCCGAGCAGCAGCGCACGCTGGCGCGCGAGCACGCCCGCGTGATGAAGCTGATAGAGCATCCGCTCGACGCGGTAGGGATGTTCGCCGACGTCCTCGAGAAACAGCATGCCGCCGTCGATGCGGGGCAGGTAGGGCGTGCCGCAAAGATGCGCGACCATCGCGAGATTGCCGCCCCAGAGCGTGCCCTCGCCGCTGAAGTCCGGGCCGTCGAGTGGACAGTCGACGCGGTAATGCGTGTCCGACAGCACACCCCAGCAATGATCGAACGTGAACGCCGATGGCACTTGCGCGCCGAAGTCGTAGGCCGCCATCGGTCCTGCGAACGTCTTCATGCCGGCGCGGGCGAGCGCTGCGAGCTGGAACGCAGTGAAGTCGCTGTGGCCGAGCCATCGCTTGCCCGCGGATGCGAGCGCGGCGAAATCGAGGCGGTCGAGCAGCCGCGACCAGCCATAACCGCCGCGAACGGCGATCGCAACGTCGATGCGCGCGTCGCCCGCCATGCGCGCGACCGAAGCGAGCCGCTCGTCGTCGGACGCCGAGAAGCGCTGCCAGCGCGTGTCGCACGTCGGATCGACGACGACGCGGTGGCCGAGAGCGGTCAGTCGCGACACGGCGCGCTCGATCGCCGCAGGCTCGATCGCGAACCCCGCCGGTGCGTACAATCCGATGCCGAACCTTCGCATCAGCGGCGCGCCTCGAAAAACGCCGACAGCATGCGGCCACACTCGTCGGCGCGCACGTCCCCGCGCACGCTCGTGTGGTGATTCAGCCGCGGTTCGGCGAACAGGTCGACGACCGATCCGCATGCGCCGCTCTTGGGATCGCGTGCGCCGAAGACGAGCCGCGCGATGCGCGCGTGCATGATCGCACCCGCGCACATCGCGCACGGCTCGAGCGTCACGTACAGCGTGCAGCCGGACAGCCGGTAATTGCCGAGCGCGCGACCCGCCTCGCGCAGCGCGGCGATCTCCGCGTGCGCCGTCGGGTCGTTGTGCGCGATCGGCGCGTTGCCTCCGCGGCCGACGATCGCGCCGTCGCACACGACGATCGCGCCGACCGGCACCTCGCCGCGCGCGGCCGCCACCTGCGCGAGCGTGAGCGCCTCGCCGACAAGCTCCTCATCGGTCACGCGTGTCCTCGATGTGGAAGCGATGCATCACCCGATGCAGGATCGGCGCGAACATGACGCCCACCGATGCGAGCAGCACGACGCCGCAGAACAGCGCGTAGAAGCTGTCGAAAAGCTTCGCCGTATCGGAGAACTTGTCGACGTCGCCCACCGGCCCCATTCCAGACAACAGAAGCGCGGCCAGATGGAAGGCATCGATCGCGCGCAGATGCGCGAACTGGATGTAGCCCAGTGTCCCGATCGCGAGCGTGCCGATGATCAGCGCAAGCGCGAACAAGCCGGCGCGCGCGAGGCGCGAATAGAACAGCGTGCGCGGCGCAAGACGGTTGGGCCGAACGGGTGTCAGTTCTGTCTCGGCGTCAGCCATGCTCGCTCCCCCAGGCATCGGCGCCCGGCGCGAGCCGCTTGTAGAAGAACGTGCACGCGGCGAGCGTCCGGTCAGGATCGCTTGCGTAGTCCGGAATCTTACCAACCTCGACCCAGCCGAGGCGCCGGTAGAGCCGCTCGGCGTCGCTGCCCGCACGCGTGTCGAGCGTGAGCAGCCAGCGGCCCGCGGCGAGCGCGGTTTGCTCGACGGCGCTCATCAGCGCGCGGCCGACGCCCTGCCGCCGCGCGCTGCGGAGCACGAGCAGCTTCTGCACGTCGGCGCGATGCGGCTGGTTGGATTTCGCGGACGGTGCGAGCTGAACGGTGCCGAGCATCGCATCGCCGCGCTCGACGACGAAGAGCTGCCGCGAGCGCGCGGCGACATCCGCCGCGACGCTGCGCCAGTACGCGTCGATCTCGGCGTCGTTTATCGGAAGCACGAAACCGACCGATGCGCCGGCTTCGATCGCGTCGGCGAGCAGCTCGCGAAGCGCGCGCCGTCGCGCATCGATCTCGACGGCAGTGAGCGCGCGGGTGACGAAGGGCGAGCTTTTCATGTGTCGGGCGATGCTACGCTCGAGCGTCGGCCGCGGACGCCGATTCGCGTTTGCTCGTACGGGCTCGGCGCTGCGCGCCCCGAGCCGACCTCGCCGCTCACGTCCGCGGCCTCCGGGTAATGTCGCGCAATGCGACGCTCGCGTGTCGGCCGCCGAGGCCGATTCGCAATTGCTCACAGGGGCTCGGCGCTGCGCGCCCGGAGCCGCGCTCGCTGCTCACGTCGTCACTCCCACTCGATGGTCGCCGGTGGCTTGCTCGAGATGTCGTAGGTGACGCGATTGATGCCGCGCACCTCGTTGATGATCCGGTTCGCGACCTTGGCGAGCAGCTCGTGCGGCAGCGGCGCCCAGTGCGCCGTCATGAAGTCCGTCGTCTGCACGGCGCGCAGCGCGACGACGTGCTCGTACGTGCGGCCGTCTCCCATGACGCCGACGCTTCGCACCGGAAGGAAAACCGCGAACGCTTGCGCCGTCAGGTCGTACCAGCTGCGGCCATCGGCATCGCGCGCGAGCCGCAGCTCGTCGATGAAGATCGCGTCGGCGCGGCGCACGAGCTCGGCGTGCTCGCGCGTGACCTCGCCGAGGATGCGCACGCCCAGGCCCGGACCGGGAAATGGGTGGCGGTACACCATCTCGCGCGGCAGGCCGAGCGCCACACCGAGCTCGCGCACCTCGTCCTTGAACAGCTCGCGCAGCGGCTCGAGCAGCTTCAGATGCAATCGCTCGGGAAGTCCCCCAACGTTGTGGTGCGATTTGATCGTATGCGCTTTTTTCGTCTTCGCGCCGGCCGATTCGATCACATCGGGATAGATCGTGCCCTGCGCGAGCCACATCGCGCGCGGAAGCTTCGCCGCTTCGCGCTGGAACACGTCGACGAAAAGACCGCCGATGATCTTGCGCTTTTGCTCCGGGTCCGCGACACCTGCGAGCGCCGACAGGAACTCGCCGGCCGCGTCGACCTGGATCACGCGCACACCAAGGTGCGTCGCGAACGTCTCCATTACCTGGTCCGCCTCGTTCAAGCGCAGGAGCCCGTGATCGACGAACACGCACGTCAGCTGGTCGCCGATCGCCTTGTGGATGAGCGCGGCGGCGACCGACGAGTCGACGCCACCGGACAGTCCGAGGATCACCTCGTCGTGCCCCACTTGCGCGCGGATCGCCGCGACCGCCTCGCCGGCGTAGTCGACCATGTTCCAGTCGTTGCCGCAGCCGCAGATGTCGTGCGCGAAGCGCGCGAGGATCGCCGCGCCCTGCTTCGTGTGCGTGACTTCCGGATGGAACTGCACCGCATAGAAGCGCCGCTTCTCGTCGGCCATTGCGGCGATCGCGCACGACGCGCTGCTCGCCGTCAGCGCGAAGCCCGGAGGGAGCATGCTCACCTTGTCGCCGTGGCTCATCCAGACATCGAGCAGCCCGTGACCGTCGGCGTTCGTGCGGTCCTCCAATCCGCGGAAGAGCTCGGAGTGGCCGCGCGCGCGCACTTCCGCGTATCCGAACTCGCGCACGTGCCCCGGCTCGACGGCGCCGCCCAGCTGCGCGGCCATCGTCTGCATGCCGTAGCAGATGCCGAGCACCGGCACGCCGAGCGTGAAGACCGCTTCCGGTGCGCGCGGCGTGTGTCCCTCGGTGACGCTTTCGGGTCCGCCGGACAGGATGATGCCGCGCGGTGCGAACGCGCGGATGAACGCGTCGCCGACATCGAACGGATGGATCTCGCAGTAGACATGCGTCTCGCGCAGCCTGCGCGCAATCAGCTGCGTGTATTGCGCACCGAAGTCGAGGATCAGGATTTTCGAGTGGGACTGGGCGACCATTTGCGGCGGTGGCGCAACGTTGGCGTTGAATTGAAAAGGCCGGCTGGCGCCGGCCCTGGCGGAGCGCTATTCGACCTGGTAGTTCGGAGCCTCTTTGACGATTTGTACGTCGTGCACATGCGACTCGCGCATTCCCGCGGACGTGATCTCGACGAACTCCGCACGCGTGTTGAGCTCCTCGATCGTCGCGCAGCCGCAATAGCCCATCGCGGCACGCAGGCCGCCCATCAATTGATGGATCACGTTGACCAGCGCGCCCTTGTACGGCACGCGGCCCTCAATGCCCTCGGGAACGAGCTTTTCCGCGGCGGCGATCGGATCCTCGGCTTCGAGCTCCTGGAAGTAGCGGTCGGAGCTTCCTTGCTGCATTGCGCCGAGCGATCCCATTCCGCGGTAGCTCTTGTACGAGCGGCCCTGATAGAGCTCGATCTCGCCGGGCGATTCGTCGGTGCCGGCGAAGAGGCTGCCGAGCATCACGACGGAAGCGCCCGCCGCGATCGCCTTCGCGATGTCGCCCGAGTAGCGAATTCCGCCGTCGGCGATGACGGGCACGCCGGCCTTCGCCGCCCCTTCGAGCGAGGCCTGGATCGCCGAGATCTGGGGCACGCCGACGCCTGCGACAATGCGCGTCGTACAGATCGACCCCGGGCCTATACCGATCTTCACGGCGTCGGCGCCGGCGTCGGCGAGCGCCCGTGCGCCCGCAGCGGTGGCGACGTTGCCGCCGATCACCTGCACGTGCGGATAGCGCTTCTTCACCCAGCCGACGCGGTCGAGCACGCCCTGCGAGTGACCATGCGCGGTGTCGACGACGATCACGTCGGCACCCGCCGCCACAAGCGCTTCGACGCGCTCCTCGTTGTCGGCGGCCACACCGACGGCAGCGCCGGCGCGCAGACGCCCGAGATCGTCCTTGCTCGCGTTCGGGTGCTCGGTCGACTTCAGGATGTCCTTGACCGTGATGAGACCGCGCAGTTCGCGCTGCGCGTTCACCACGAGCACGCGCTCGAGCCGGTGCTGGTGCATCAGCGTTTTCGCATGCTCGAGGTCAGTGCCTTCGGGAACGGTGACGAGCCGCTCGCCCTTGGTCATGATGTTCGAGACGGGTTGGTCGAGATTGGTCTCGAAGCGCAGGTCGCGGTTGGTGACGATGCCGACGAGCTTGCGCCCGTCGACCACCGGCAATCCGGAGAATTTGTGCTGCTGCTTGAGCGCGAGCACGTCGCGCACGCTCATCGTCGGCGGGATCGTCAGAGGCTCTTTGACGACGCCCGATTCGAACCGCTTGACCTTCGCGACCTCGGCCGCCTGCTTCGCGGCGCTCATGTTCTTGTGGATGATGCCGAGGCCGCCTTCCTGCGCGATCGCGATCGCGAGCCGCGCGTCGGTAACCGTATCCATCGCCGCCGAGACGAGCGGGATGTTCAGCGTGATCGAGCGGGTGAGCCTTGTCGCGAGCGAGACGTCGCGGGGAACGACGAGGGAGTGGGCAGGTACGAGGAGGACGTCGTCGAACGTCAGCGCCTTGCGGACGACACGCATCGGACTTTCTCCTGACGCAAAAACCGATTATACCCGCGTCGCACGGCTCGACCAACGGGCGTCGGCGCCCGCCGGGCGCGCGGGCGCGGGTTTGACTGCGGCGGCGTCTTGGATTACCTTGCCAATGTCATAAATCCGCCCTGAACTCCGCGATGCATTCGCCACCGTCCGCCAGCGCCACGGAACGAGCCTTTGCCCGATCGCCGCGCCACGCCGCGATTTGCGTCGCGGCGGCGCTCGTCCTCTGTGCGATCGCGGGCGCGGCGCCCGCCGCGCTCTACAAATGGACCGACGCCAACGGCCGAGTCGTCTATTCCGACCAGCCGCCGCCGGTGAGCGCGAACGTGAAAGCCGAATTGCTGAGCCCACCGCCGCCGTCTGCGAATCCGCATGCGGTGAAAGAAATGGCGAACAAGGATGCGGAGCTCAAGAAGCGCCAGCTCGACCGCGCGGAGGAAGCGAAGAAGGCCGACAAATCGAGAGCCGACGCCGACCGCAAAGCCGAGTCCTGCACGCAGCTCCGCGGCCAGATCCGTCTGCTTGGCGGAGACGACGTCGTCTATCGCGCGAACGAGAAGGGCGAGCGCGTCTACATGGACGATGCGGCGAAGCGCAAGGAGCGCGAGCGGCTCGAAGGCATCGTGCGCGAGAACAACTGCCCGCCCGCATAGTCGACGCTGCGCCCAATGAAAAACGGCGGCCGCGAGCCGCCGTTTTCGCTGGCGCGCCAGCAGGTTATTTCTTTTCCAAGTTTGCCTGGTTGATCTTGACGTCGGATTTCGCCTTCAGCACACCGACGTACGCGTTGAAAAGCTCGCGGCCAACTTGCTCGCCGATTCGCGCGCGCGCTTGCGCGACTTTTGCATCGTCGGGCGCGGCCGGCATGATCGCCTTCGTCACCTTGTAGATCGCGAAGCCGCCGCGTTCGTTGGGAAGCCCGACGTACTGAGGCAGCTTCGCGGGATCGAGCTGGAACACGCGTGTGAGCGCGTCCGGCGAAAAACCGGGTCGCGCCTGGCTGCGCAGCAGCGTGACCGGCGGCGTGAACGTGACGCCGGCTTCCTTTTCGCTCGTGCCTGCTGCAAGACGCGCGAGCTTCTCGCGGCCCGCCTTCTGCGCCATCTCGGCGGCGGCACGGTGGACGAGCTGGCGGCGGATCTCTTCCTTTACTTCGTCGAACGGCCGCGGCGCCGCCGGCTTGTGCTCGACCACGCGGCCGGCCATCAACGCGTTCGCGCCGATCTCGATCGCGTCGGTGTTGCGTTTGCCCTGGATCGACTCGGGACTGAACAGCGCCTGGACGAACTTCGGGTTGCCGAGCGCGATCGCCTGCGCCTGCGAGCGCGTGACAAGCTCGGAGGTCTTCAGCGCAATGCTGAGCGCCTTCGCCGCGGGCTGCAGCGAATCGGCCTGCTCGTAGACGAGGTTCTGCAGCTGGTCGGCGGCGCTCGCGAATTTCTGCGTCGCCTTCTGCCGCTTGAGATCGGTTTCGATCTGCGTCTTCACTTCGTCGAACGGCTTCATCTTCGCCGGCGTGATCGAGTTGAGCTTGATCACATGCCAGCCGAAATCGGTCTGCACCGGGCCCGCGACGTCGCCGACCTTCATCTTCCACTCGAGATCCTCGAATGACTTCTCGAGCGTGCCGCGCGGCTGGAAGCCGAGATCGCCACCCTGCGTTGCCGAGCCCGGATCCTGCGAATACTGCTTCGCGAGCTCGGCGAACTTCGCCGGAGTGGCCTTCGCCTGCGCGGCGATGTCCTCGGCCTTCTTCTTCGCCGCGGCTTTGTCGGCGTCGCTCGCGTCGGGCTTGACCGCGATCAGGATATGCGCCGCGGCACGCTGCTCCTCCTGTCCGTACTGCTTGACGTTCTCCTCGTAGTGCTTCTTCACCTCGGCCGGATCGACGCTGATGCCCGGCAGCAACGAATCCTGCGTGAGCTGCACGTACTCGAACCTGATCTGCTCCGGCGTCTGGAACGCCTGCTGATTGCCGTCGTAGAACGCCTTGACCGCGGCGTCGTCGATCTTGACGTCCTTCGCGAACGGCTCGGCTTCGACATTGGCAACGGCGATCTCGCGCTGCTGCTCGAGCAGGCCGAGATAGCGCTCGCTGCTCGCGCGCGCGATGATGTTGGCTACCGCAACCGGCTCCTGCAGCGGCGCGAGCGCGAGATCGTGGCGAAGCTTCTCCTCGAACTGGATCGGCGCCAGGTTCTGGCTCGCGAGCAGCTGGCGATAGCGATCGGGCGAGAACTGGCCGTTCAGCTGGAACACCGGCAAGCTGCCGATGAACTGCGAAAGCTGCGCATCGGTGACGCGGAACGACTCCTTGCGCGCCTTCTCGCCGAGCAACCGCTCGTTGATCAGCTGCTCGAGGATCGAATAGCGAATTTCGGGGTTGTCGAAGAACGCCGGATCGAAGTTGCGACCCATTGCCTGGCGCGCCCGATCCTGCTGCTCGCGCACCGACTCCGCGAATTCCGCCTGCGTGATCTTGTCGCCGCCAACGCGCGCGACCTCGGGCGCGGCATCGACGCGGCGGAAATAATAGTCGACGCCGAAGAACGCGAACGGCAGCGCGATCAGCGCGATGACGATTTGCGTGATGCGCTTGTACTTGTAGACGACGTCGAACATTCGAAGTGCGCTCGTATGCGAAGGCCGCGGCGACAACCGGTCCGTCGTGCCGGCATGCCCCGTCGGCGGATTGCAAAAAGGGCGAACTCGCGTTCGCCCCTTCGGTATTGGCGGAGTGGACGGGACTCGAACCCGCGACCCCCGGCGTGACAGGCCGGTATTCTAACCAACTGAACTACCACTCCAGTAACCGGTCCGCTGCGATTACGTTGTCCGCGCGGGTGTGTGGTGGGTGCTGAGAGGATCGAACTCCCGACATTCGCCTTGTAAGGGCGACGCTCTACCGGCTGAGCTAAGCACCCGCGCGTTCGACCCATTCCGGAATCTTGCAGCGGCTTTTTAACCCGGCGGGTGACCGATAACAAGCCGATCAGTTTACAGCATCCTTCAAGGCTTTGCCAGCGCGGAACTTCGGCACCTTGGCTGCGCCGATCCTGATCGCGTCGCCGGTCTGCGGATTTCGTCCTTGCCGCTCGGTTCGCTTGCCGACGTAGAACGAGCCGAAGCCCACGAGCGTCACGATGTCCCCCTTCTTGAGCGACCCGGTAATGGAGTTCACCGTCGCGTCGAGCGCGCGGCCGGCGGCGGCTTTCGAGATGTCGGCATGACGGGCGATCGCGTCGATCAGTTCGGATTTGTTCACCAGATCCCCCTTTCGATTTTGGGCAGATGTGCGATGCGAAGGTCCTCTCGCCTCGCATACCGCGGCGGCGAGCGAACACGGTGTCGGATCGGCGCGTGGACGGATCGAGCGCGCCGGAGAATCTTTATAGCAATCGCAAATGCGGCGCGTCAAGCGTATGCGCCGGGGCTGACGTGAATGCAAGATGAATCGTTGCACGATTGCGCGCTGGCGCGGCATTTGCGTGCAGCGCCAAAGGCGAGACAAAACAAAAAGCCCGCGGCGTAATGCCGCGGGCTTTTCGAGATTCGCTCCGTCAGTGCTTGATGACGAGGCTTGCTTCCGGCTGTTCTTCCGCCGGCTTCGGAGGCACTGCCGGCGTCGCCGCTTCGGCGGCTTCGACGATCGCGACCGGCGGCCGCTCGAGCGCCGCTTCGAGCACCTGCTCGATCCAGCGCACAGGACGGATGTCGAGGCGATTCTTGATCTCGTCGGGAATCTCCGCCAGGTCCTTGACGTTCTCTTCCGGAATCAGCACCGACTTGATGCCGCCACGACCGGCCGCCAGCAATTTTTCCTTCAACCCGCCGATCGGCAGCACTTCGCCGCGCAACGTGATCTCGCCGGTCATCGCGACATCGGCACGCACCGGAATGCCGGTGAGGATCGACACCATCGCCGTTACGATCGCGGCGCCCGCGGACGGTCCGTCCTTCGGCGTCGCGCCTTCCGGCAAGTGGATGTGCAGATCGGTCTTCGTGTAGAAGTCGCTCGCGACACCGAGCGCCTTGGAACGATGTCGCACGACGGACAGCGCCGCCGCGATCGACTCGTTCATCACGTCGCCGAGCTTGCCGGTGGAGGTCGTCTTGCCCTTGCCCGGCAGCGCGACCGCTTCGATCGTCAGCAGATCGCCGCCGACTTCGGTCCATGCGAGGCCGGTGACCTGGCCGATCTGGTTCTTCTTCTCCGCGATGCCGTACGTGAAGCGGCGCACGCCGAGGTACTTGTCGAGGTTCTTTGCGGTGATCTCGACCGGGCCTTTCGCCTTGCGCGCCTTGCCTTCGCTTTCCTTCAGCAGCAGCGACTTGACGACCTTGCGGCAGATCTTCGAGATCTCGCGCTCGAAGCTGCGCACGCCCGCCTCGCGCGTGTAATAGCGCGCGATGTCGCGCAGCGCCGATTCCGCCATGTGCAGCTCGTCGGGCTTGAGGCCGTTGTTCTTGATCTGCTTGGGCATCAGGTACTGGCGCGCGATCGCGATCTTCTCGTCCTCCGTATAGCCGGACAGCCGAATCACTTCCATCCGGTCGAGCAACGGCGCCGGAATGTTCATCGTGTTCGCGGTCGCAACGAACATCACGTCGGACAGGTCGTATTCGACCTCGACATAGTGATCGACAAACGTGTTGTTCTGCTCCGGGTCGAGCACTTCGAGCAGCGCCGAGCTCGGGTCGCCGCGGAAGTCCATGCCCATCTTGTCGACTTCGTCGAGCAGGAACAGCGGATTGCGCACGCCGACCTTCGTCATGTTCTGCAGGATCTTGCCCGGCATCGAGCCGATGTACGTGCGCCGGTGGCCGCGTATCTCGGCCTCGTCGCGAACGCCGCCGAGCGACATCCGGACGAACTTGCGACCGGTGGCGCGCGCCACCGACTGTCCGAGCGACGTCTTGCCGACGCCGGGCGGACCGACGAGGCACAGGATCGGCGCCTTCAGCCGATCGACGCGCTGCTGGACCGCCAGATACTCGACGATGCGCTCCTTCACTTTCTCGAGGCCGTAGTGGTCGGCGTCGAGCGTCTTCACGGCGACCGCGAGGTCCTTGCTGATCTTGCTCTTCTTGCGCCACGGCAGGCCGACCAGCGTGTCGACGTAATTGCGCACGACAGTCGCTTCGGCCGACATCGGCGACATCATCTTGAGCTTCTTCAGCTCGGCGAGCGCCTTCGTCTCGGCCTCCTTCGACATCTTGGCCGTCTTGATCTTCTTCTCGATCTCGTCGAGGTCGGCGTTCTCGTCGCCCTCGCCGAGCTCCTTCTGGATCGCCTTCACCTGCTCGTTCAGGTAGTACTCGCGCTGGCTCTTCTCCATCTGCCGCTTGACGCGGCCGCGGATGCGCTTTTCGACCTGCAGGATGTCCACCTCGCCTTCGAGCACGCCGAGCAGATGCTCGAGCCGCTTGCCGACGTCGCCCATCTCGAGGATCTCCTGCTTCTGCTCGAGCTTGAGCGGCAGATGCGCGGCGATTGCGTCCGCGAGCCGCCCGCCGTCGTCGATTCCCGACATCGACGTCAGGATCTCCGGCGGGATCTTCTTGTTGAGCTTCACGTATTGATCGAACTGCGCGAGCAGCGCCCGACGCATCGCCTCGACCTCGTGGGCCACGCCCGTTTCGCCTTTCAGCGCGATCGCTTCCGCCGACAGGTATTCGCCCTCATCGGTGACGCGCGCGAGTTGCGCCCGCTGCGTCCCTTCGACCAGGACCTTCACCGTTCCGTCGGGCAGCTTCAACATCTGCAGCACCGTCGCGATGCTGCCGATCGGATAAAGGTCGTCGGCCGCCGGGTCGTCCTTCGCCGCGGACTTCTGCGCGACGAGCAGGATGTGCTTGCCGGCATCCATCGCAACGTCCAGCGCCTTGATCGACTTCGGGCGCCCGACGAACAGCGGAATGACCATGTGCGGGAACACCACGACGTCGCGCAACGGCAGCAGCGGCAGCGAGGAGGTGGTCGAGGGAACGGACGTTTCGGTAGCCATTAGGAGCCTTTTACGAGGGATCTAGCAGCCAAACATGGGGCTCGCCCGGGGTGGTGTCAAGCCGAAACCGGCGCTTCGGTCGTTTTTCATCATGTTAACAGGCGGTTGCCGGCCGTCCTGCGTCGCACATTGCCACGACTTTTCAGCATTCAGCCCGAACGCTGTCGTTCGCGGGCCGCCCAACGCGCGCTGCCGGCGCGCCATTCCCGTTGAACGTCAAGCGTACTCCGCCGTTGACCGGTCGGCCCAGCAGAATTGCGGGCAAAAGCGCCTTCTTTTGACCTGAAACGGTCAAGACCGCGTAAACACCAAGGTCTTGCAGCATTCGCCGGCAGGCGCCGGCTAGCTTTTCGCGGATGCGACCTTCGGCTGGTCGGCGAACATCAGCAGCGGCTTGCCGTCGTTCGCAATCGTCGCCTCGTCGACGACTACGCGCGACAGGTTCGAATGCGACGGCAGGTCGTACATGACGTCGAGCAGAACCTGTTCGAGGATCGAGCGCAACCCGCGCGCGCCGGTCTTGCGCGCGAGCGCCTTGCACGCGATCGCACGCAGCGCCGCTTCGCGGATCTCGAGCTCGACGCCCTCCATCCGGAACATCTTCTGATACTGCTTCAGAAGCGCATTCTTCGGCTCGACGAGGATCTCGATCAGCGCCGCCTCGTCGAGCTCCTCGAGCGTCGCCGCGACCGGCAGGCGGCCGACGAACTCGGGAATCAACCCGAACTTGATCAGGTCCTCGGGCTCGACCTCGCGCAGCAGCGCGCTGATGTCCTTGCGATCGTCCGGCGAGAGCACCTCGGCGCCGAAGCCGATGCCCGTCTTCGCCGTGCGCTGACGGACGATCTTCTCGAGACCGTCGAAAGCGCCGCCGCAGACGAAGAGAATGTTCGTCGTGTCGACCTGCACGAATTCCTGGTTCGGGTGCTTGCGCCCGCCCTGCGGCGGAACGCTCGCGATCGTGCCTTCGATCAGCTTGAGCAGCGCCTGCTGGACGCCCTCGCCCGATACGTCGCGCGTAATCGACGGGTTATCGCTCTTGCGCGAGATCTTGTCGATCTCGTCGATGTACACGATGCCGCGCTGCGCCTTGTCGATGTCGTAGTCGCACTTCTGCAGCAGCTTCTGGATGATGTTCTCGACGTCCTCGCCGACGTAGCCCGCTTCGGTGAGCGTGGTGGCGTCCGCGATGACGAACGGCACATCGAGCAGCCGCGCGAGCGTCTGTGCGAGCAGCGTCTTGCCCGAGCCCGTCGGGCCGATCAGCAGGATGTTGCTCTTCGCGAGCTCGACCTCGTCGTCCTTGCCGCCGGTTTCGAGCCGCTTGTAGTGGTTGTAGACGGCGACCGAAAGGATCTTCTTCGCGAGCTCCTGGCCGATCACGTACTGGTCGAGGATCTGCCGGATCTCGTGCGGCGTCGGCAGCTTGTTCTTGTCGCCGCGGGAGGCCTCGGTGGTCGTGCCCTCCTCGCGGATGATGTCGTTGCACAGCTCGATGCACTCGTCGCAGATGAACACCGACGGACCGGCGATCAGCTTCCGAACCTCGTGCTGGCTCTTGCCGCAGAACGAGCAGTAAAGCAGCTTGTCGCCGGAAGATTTATCCGCCATTCGAAACCACGAGTCCCTTGAAAATCAGCGCCTAAGACGCAACCGGTCCGACTTTACCCGCCCTAGACCCGGGTCCGCAAGACCTTGTCGACAATCCCGTATTCGAGCGCCTCCTCGGCGGTGAGGAAGTTGTCACGCTCGGTGTCGCGTGCGATCTGCTCGACGGGCCTGCCCGTGTGCTGCGCCATCAGCTGATTCAACCGCTCGCGCAGCTTCAGGATGTACTTCGCATGGATCTCGACGTCGGACGCCTGTCCCTGGAAGCCTCCGAGCGGCTGGTGGATCATCACGTCGGAGTTCGGCAGTGCGAAGCGCTTGCCTTTGGCTCCGGCGGCGAGCAGGAATGCGCCCATCGATGCCGCCATGCCGACGCACAGCGTCGACACGTCCGGCTTGATGAACTGCATCGTGTCGTAGATCGCGAAACCGGCTGCGATCGATCCGCCCGGCGAGTTGATGTAGAAGTGGATGTCCTTGTCGGGGTTTTCCGATTCAAGGAACAGCATCTGCGCGACGACCAAATTGGCGGTCGCGTCGTTCACGGGACCGACGATGAACACGACGCGCTCTTTGAGCAGTCGCGAGTAGATGTCGTACGCGCGCTCGCCGCGTCCGCTCTGCTCGATCACCATCGGAATAAGGCCCAGTCCGCTCGGTTCATCCATATCGGTCATCCAGTTCAAGGGAGTTTCGCCATTCAAGCATACGCGCGCCGGTGCCGGCGCAACAGACCATAGATCGGGCCTGCAGGAGGCCGGCGCAAGGGCGCTCGGCAGCGCTCAGCTCTTCGGCGATCCCATCAGCTCGGCGAAGCTCGCGGGCTTGTCGACCACATGCGCCCGCGCGAGCACCCACTCGACGACGTTGCGTTCGACCGCGAGCGCTTCGAATTCGTTCAGGCGCTCCGGCTTCTCGTAATGCCAGCGCACGACCGCGTCCGGCTGCTCGTACGTCTGCGCGGTGTCGACCACAAGCGCCTTCACCTGTTCGGGGCGCGCCTGCAGCCCTTCGGTTCGCACGATCTCGGACAGCACGAGGCCGAGCGTGACGCGCTCTTCGGCGTTGGCGCGAAACAGATCCGGCGTGAGCTTGACCTCCTCCGGCTTCATGCCCTGCTGCGTCAGGTCGGCGGCCATGCGCTGCATCATCGTCTGCGCCTCGGTGTCGACGAGCGATTTCGGCAACGCGAAGTCCGCTTTCTGCCGCAGCACACCGAGCGCCTGCTCTTTCACCTTCGCCTCGATCTTGCGCCGGAGCTCGAGCTTGAGGTTCGACGTGATCTCGGCTTTGAGCTCGTCGAGATTGCCGCTCGCGATGCCGAAGGCCTTGGCGAATTCCGCATCGACGTCGGGCAGCACCGGTTGCGCAACGCTCGCCACCGTCAGCGCAAAGGTCGCTTCCTTGCCGGCGACTTCCTTGCCGTGATAATCGGCCGGAAACGTGAGCGCGAACGTCTTCTGCTCGCCGGCGCGCATGCCCGCGAGCGCCGACTCGAACTCGGGCAGCATCCGGCCTTCGCCGAGCAGGATCGCGAAGTCCTTTGCCTGGCCGCCGGGGAATTCGACGCCGTCGATCGTTCCGGTGAAGTCGACGATCACGCGATCACCGGCCTGCGCGGCGCGCTCGACGGGTTCGTAGCGCGTACGCTGGCGGCGCAACACCTCGATCGTCTCGTCGACGTCGGCGGGCGTCACTTCGGCGACGGGGCGCTCGATCGTCACCGACGAAATGTCCGGCACGCGGATCTCCGGGTACACCTCGAACACCGCCGAGAACTCGAGCTGGTCAGGCGCCTGCGCGTTCGGCTTCGCCTCGATGCGCGGCGCGCCGGCCACGCGCAGCTTCTGCTCGCGCACCGCGTCGTTGAAGCTCGTTTGCACGGTGTCGGTGATCACATCGGAGCGCACTTGCGGCCCGTATTGCTGCGCGACCATCTTGAGCGGCACGTGTCCCGGACGGAAGCCGGCGATGCGCACGTTCTTCGCAAGACGCGCAAGCCGCTTGCCGACTTCGCTCTCGATGTCGGCGAGAGGCACTGCGACGTTCAGCCGGCGTTCGAGCTGGCCGATCGTCTCCAAACTGGTTTGCATGAGCGTCGAATCCTTGCTAATGTCGCTTCGGTGGTGCGAAAGGGGGGACTCGAACCCCCACGGGCTGCCCCGCTGGAACCTAAATCCAGTGCGTCTACCAATTCCGCCACTTTCGCGCGGCCGCCTTCGCTAAACGAATTAGTATAGCGCAAGCGGGCGATAGCCGCCAACGACGACGGCTTCGCGATCGATCGAAAAGCTCACGTTATCGCGCTCCGTCGCGCCCTTCGCGTGTCCGCCGGTCATTACGAAAACTTTCCGGTCGCGTCGTTCCTCGTGCCGCGCCGGCTGCGGCCGGCGGTGCTTGCGATCTACCACTTCGCGCGCGCCGCCGACGACATCGCGGATGAAGGCAACGCCGCGCCCGCTGCGCGTCTTGCCGAGCTGCAGCGCTTCGAGCGCGCGCTCGACGCGATCGCAGGCGGTAAAACGACGCACGACGATCGGTTCGCGGCCCTCGCGAGCGCCGTGCACGATCACGCGCTGCCGATCGAGCCGCTGCGTGCCCTGTTGTCGGCGTTCGAGCAGGACGTGACGATAACGCGTTATGCGAACATCGATGCGTTGTCCGATTACTGCCGCCGTTCGGCGAATCCGGTCGGCCGGCTCGTGCTTCATCTGTACGGCGCAGCGAGCGACGCGAACATCGCGTGCAGCGATGCGATCTGCACGGCGCTGCAGCTCGCCAATTTCTGGCAGGACATCGCCGTCGACTGGCGCAAGGGCCGGCTCTATGTTCCGCTCGACGAGCTCGAACGCTTCGGTGTTCGCGAGGACGATATCGACGCGGGCCGCGCGGACGCGCGCTGGCGCGCGCTGATGGGCTTCGAGACGGCACGAACCCGCGGGCTGCTCGAATCGGGACGCCCGCTCGTGCATGCGCTGCCGTGGCGGCTCGCGCTCGAACTCGCCGGCGTGCTCGCCGGCGGCCACCGGATTCTCGATCGGATCGATCGCGTCGACGGCGACGTGTTCCGCCGCCGGCCCTCGCTCGCAAGACGCGACTGGACGATCGTCGCATGGCAGGCGCTGTTCCCGTCGCGCCGGCACCTGAGCTGCGCGGCGACGCTCGCGGCGCCGGCGTCATGACGCCCGACGAGTATTGCCGTCAAAAAGCCGCGCAAAGCGGATCGAGCTTCTATTACAGCTTTCTGTTCCTTCCGCCGCCTCGCCGGCGCGCGATCACGGCGCTGTATGCGTTCTGCCGCGAGGTGGACGACGTCGTCGACGAAGTCGCCGATCCTGCGCTCGCGCGCGTGAAGCTCGCGTGGTGGCGGCAGGAAATCGGCGCGGCGTTCGACGGCCATCCGCAGCATCCGGTCGCGCGCGCGCTGCAACCGGTCGTCGCCGAGTTCGGCCTGCTGCAATCGCACCTGCAGACGGTCATCGACGGCATGGCGATGGACCTCGACGTCAACCGCTATCTCGATTTCAGCGCACTCGAGCGCTATTGCCACAACGTCGCCGGCGTCGTCGGCGTGATGTCGGCTCAGATCTTCGGCCGTAGCGAAGAGCGAACGCTCGACTATGCGCACGATCTCGGCATTGCATTCCAGCTCACCAACATCGTTCGCGACGTCGGCGAAGACGCGCGGCGAGGCCGGATCTATCTGCCACAGGACGAGCTCCGCCGTTTCGGCGTCGCGCCGTCGTCGATCCTCACCGCGAAGACGTCAGACGGCTTTCGGGCGCTGATGGCGTACCAGGTCGAGCGGGCGCGCGCCTGGTACGAGCGCGCGCTCGCGAAGCTGCCGGCATCCGACCGGCGCGCGCAGCGCGCGGGGCTCATCATGGCGGCGATCTATCGGACGACGCTCGACGAGATCGAGCGCGACGGCTATCGCGTGCTCGATCGGCGCCTGTCGTTGACGCCGCTGCGCAAGCTCTGGATCGCGTGGAAGACGGCGCTGCGCAACTAGGCGCGCAGCGCGATGACGCGATCGCCGTCATCGGCGGCGGATGGGCGGGCTGCGCGGCCGCGGTCGCGCTCGCGCAGCGCGGCATTCACGTCGACCTTTTCGAGGCGGCGCCGGTGCTCGGCGGTCGCGCGCGCCGGGTCGATCGCGCAGGGCTTGCGCTCGACAACGGCCAGCATCTGCTGCTCGGCGCATACGCGGACGCGATTGCGCTGATCGAGGCGGTGCACGACAACCGCGCGCCGCTCACGCGCCTGCCGTTGACGATCGCGCCGTTCGGCGATACCGATGCGCTCGCGCTGACCGCGCGTGCATGGCCGGCGCCGTTCGGGCTGCTCGCCGGTCTCGCGACGGCGCGCGGCCTGCGATGGCGGGAGCGGGCCGCGGCGCTCGCGTGGTACGGGCGGCTCGCGCGCCGAGGCTTCGAGTGTCCGCCGCGGCAGACGGTGGCCGAGATGCTGTCGACGCTGCCGCCTCGCGCCGCGCGATCGCTGTGGGCGCCGCTGTGCGTCGCCGCGCTCAATACACCGGTCGACACCGCATCGGCAATGGTGTTCGCAAATGTGTTGCGCATGGCGTTCGCGACCAAAACGGCTTGCTCCGATTTCGTGCTGCCGGCAACGGATCTGACCGCGCTCTTTCCGGAAGCCGCGGCGCGTTACGTGATCGCGCGCGGCGGACACGTGACGGCCGGCGCGCGCGTCGCCATCGAAGCGATCGGCGACGCAACGGTGACGCTCTCCGACGGCGAGCGTACATGGAACGCGGTCGGCGCGATCATTGCCGTCGGCCCGCATCAGCTCGCCAACGCGTTCGCCCGGCGCGTCGTTGTCGATCATGCGCCGATCGCCGATGCGCTCGCGGCGTGCGCGCGTCTCGACTACGAGCCGATCGCAACCGTCTATCTCGGCTACCGCGATGCGTTCGACCTGCCCTGTCCGATCACGCGGCTCGACGATGCGCCGGGTCAATGGGTGTTCGATCGCCGCGACATCCTTGCGCGCAGCAGCCGTCCTCCCGACTCGCTCGCGCACATCGTCGCCGTCGTGATCAGCGCGAGCGGCCCGCACGACGCGCTCGATCGCGATGCGCTCGTCGCCGCGTGCGATGCGCAGCTTCGGCGACTGCGCACGAAGCTGCCGCCGCTCGCTTGGTCGCTGCCGATCGTCGAGCGCCGCGCCACGTACGCGTGCGTGCCGGCACGCCCGCGCCCTCCTCACGTGCACCTCGCCGCGAACGTCGCGCTCGCCGGCGATTATGTGCACGCGACATTTCCGGCGACGCTCGAAGCCGCCGTGCAGAGCGGCCTCGCGGCGGCGCGCGCGATCGGCGCGCGCTGAGCCGCAGTCAACCGCCCGTCGAAGCGTCGTCGCGCGCGCGCTCGCGCAGCACGAACTTCTGGATCTTGCCGGTGGACGTCTTCGGCAGCGGGCCGAACACGACGCGCTTGGGCACCTTGAAGCGCGCGAGATGCTCGCGGCACCACGCGATCACGTCGGCTTCGCTCACCGCGCTCGCGCCCGGCTTGAGCATCACGAAAGCGCACGGCGTCTCGCCCCACTTCGCGTCGGGCCGTGCGACGACCGCGGCTTCCATGATGTCCGGATGCCGGTAGAGACATTCCTCGACTTCGAGCGAGCTCACGTTCTCGCCGCCGCTGATGATGATGTCCTTCGAGCGGTCCTTGATCTCGATGTAGCCGTCCGGGTGCCAGACAGCGAGATCGCCCGTCCGATACCAGCCGCCGGCGAACGCGTTCGCGCTCGCCGTCTCGTTCTTGAGATAGCCTTTCATGATCGTGTTGCCGCGAAGCATCACCTCGCCCATCGTCGTTCCGTCGCGCAGCACCGGTAACGCCGTTTCGGGATCGGCAACCTGAAGTTGCGCGAGCGTGGGCATCGGGACGCCCTGGCGCGCCATCTTTTGCGCGCGCTCGGACAGCGGCAGCGCCTGCCATTCGTCCTGCGGCTCGCACAGCGTCGCCGGGCCGTACGATTCGGTGAGGCCGTACAAATGCGTCACCCGAAAGCCCATCGCCTCCATCGCTTCGATGACGGCCGAAGGCGGCGCGGCGCCGCCGGTTGCGACGTCCACGAGATGATCGAACGCGAGCTTCACGTCCTGCGGCGCGTGCACGAGCATGTTGAGCACGATCGGCGCGCCGCACAGGTGCGTGACGCGATGGTCGCGGATCGCCGGAAAGATCCGCGCGGGATCGACGCGGCGCAGGCATACATGCGTCGCGCCCACTGCAGTGACCGCCCACGTGTACGTCCAGCCGCTGCAATGGAACATCGGCAGCGTCCACAGGTACACGGACGACGGCGACAGCCCGAATGCGAGCGCGTTGCCGAGCGCATTGAGATACGCGCCGCGGTGGTGGTAGACGACGCCTTTCGGATCGCCCGTCGTGCCCGACGTGTACAGCAGCGCGAGCGAATCCCATTCATCGCGCGGGCCCGGCCATTGGAAGTGCGGGTCTCCTTCGGCCAGAAGTTCGTCGTACGTGACGCTCCCGAGCGGCTCGCCGACCGGACCTTCCGCATCCGCAATATCGACGACGAGAAGATCGCGCCCGCATTGCGCAAGCGCCGCCTTCACCGTGGGCGCGAACTCGGCGTCGACGAGCAGCACCGTCGCTTCGCCGTGATCGAGGCAGAACGCGATCGTGCGCGCGTCGAGCCGGTAGTTGAGCGCGTTCAGCACGGCGCCGAGCGCGGGCACCGCGTAATGCGCCTCGAGCAACGCAGGCACGTTCGGCGCGACGATCGCCACCGTGTCGCCGCGACGCACGCCGCGGCCTGCGAGCGTGCTCGCGAAGCGCCGGCAGCGCGCGTCGAATTCGCGGTAGGTGAATGCATGCGCGCCATGGCGAACCGCGACCTTGTCGGGCCAGACGAGCGCGCTGCGCTCGAGGAACGACACCGGCGTCATCGGCACGTGATTGGCCGCGTTGCGGCCGAGACCGGCCTCGTTCATTGCGCGTTCCCCGGCTCGCGTGCGCGCGGCGCGCTGATCGTTCCCTCGCCGAGCGGCCGTTGCATCAGCACGCTGTCGATCCAGCGATCGAGCTTGCGACCGACGCCGACGAGGCGGCCCGCCTCCACGAAGCCCGCACGCGCGTGCAACGCGATCGACGCTGCGTTGTCGGAGCCGCCGATGATCGCGATCATCTGCCGGTCGCCACGCGCAACGCATGCATCGATCAGCGCTGCGAGCAGCCGGCCCCCGATGCCTTGCCCGGCTGCATCGGCCGCGACGTAAACCGAGTCCTCGACCGTGTAGCGATAGCCCGGCCGCGCCCGATAGGCGCTCGCGTACGCGTAGCCGACGACCCGCTCGTTCGCGTCCTGCGCGGCGATATACGGATAGCCCGATGCGGTCAGGCTCGAATAGCGGCGCGCCGTCTCGTCGAGCGTCGGCGGCTCGAGCTCGAACGACGCGGTGCCGGTGGCGACGTGATGCGCGTAGATCGCGGCGACGGCCGCAATGTCCTCCGGCAGCGCCCGACGCAGCGCGTACGGCGGCTTCGGCGTCACGACGCGCGCGGCGTGCGGGCCGCCCCGGTCCGGTTGCGCAGCAGCCGCTGCCGGTCTCGGTTCCAGTCGCGCTCCTTCATCGCCTCGCGCTTGTCGTGCTGCTTCTTGCCTTTCGCGAGACCGACGTCGAGCTTGATGCGGCCGCGGCTGTAGTGGAGATTGAGCGGCACGAGCGTGTAGCCGGCACGCTCGACCTTGCCGACGAGGCGGCTGATCTCGTCGCGATGGAGCAGCAGCTTGCGCGTGCGCGTCGGATCGGCGCGAACATGTGTCGACGTCGTCGTAAGCGGTGTCATATGCGCGCCGAGGAGCACGATCTCGCCGCCCTTGACGATCACGTAGGCTTCCTTGAGCTGCGCCCGTCCCGCCCGGATCGCCTTCACCTCCCAGCCTTCGAGCGCGATCCCCGCCTCGAATTGCTCCTCGACGAAATAGTCGTGATAGGCTTTTTTGTTGTCGACGATGCTCATGGTGGTGATCCGGACGCGAGCCGCAGGCCCGCGCGAGGGCGGCGCCTTATTCTAATGTAGCCCGGCGGAGCGCGATGCAGCATGTGAAGAAGTCGGTGCTCGTGCCTTACAGCGCAGGGGCGATGTTTGCGCTCGTCGACGATGTGGAGCGCTATCCGCAGTTCCTTCCCTGGTGCGCCGGCGCGCACGTGCTCGAGCGACACGAGGGCGGCAAGACAGCGCGCCTCGACATCGACTACCACGGCGTGCGCGCGCACTTCACGACCGACAACGCCAACCGGCCACCCGACTTGATCGTCATCACGCTGAAGGACGGCCCATTCAAGCATCTGCACGGCGAATGGGACTTTCGCGCGCTCGCAGAGTCCGCGTGCAAGGTCGAGCTCGATCTGTGCTACGAGTTCAAGACGCACATGTTCGAGCGACTGTTCGGCGGCGTCTTCGGCCACATCACGAACACGTTCATCGACGCGTTCGTCCACCGCGCCGAGGCGATGCACGGCGCGACCGCGTGACGCGCCGATGGCAATGATCGAGGTCACCGTCGCGTGGGCGACACCGGCGATCCAGGAGCTCGTCGGCGTCGAAGTTCCCCTGGGCGCACCGGCGCGCTGCGCGATCGAGCGCTCCGGGCTCGTCGCCGCCTACGGTCTCGATTGGTCGCAACTCGGAATCGCGATCCACGGCCGGCGCGCCTCGCTCGAAACCGTGCTCGCCGAGGGCGATCGGGTCGAGCTCACGCGCCCGCTCGTCGCCGATCCCAAGGATGCACGGCGCAAGCGAGCGCAGGCCGCGCCGATCGCGCGAAGCAAGCCACGCGCGAAGCGGCGCGCGAGTTAGAACGAGCGTTCGGATTTGGTCGATTCACGAAGTTCGCGGATAATGCGCGCATGTCTTCGCGCCGACCCTCGCGGCGGAGCTTTGCAGTCACGCTCTCCGCCGCGTCGCTGCTGACGCTCGGCACATTCTGCTCGCCCGTTCGCGCGCAGGATGCCGCGTCGGCGTTCGCCGATACCGCGAGCCGTGCAAAGGCCGTCGCGTCGAGCGCGCTCGAAGGTGCGCAGACGCTCGCCTCGTTCGCGCTCTCGCTGCTCGGTGTCGACTACAAATGGGGCGGCACGCGGCCCGAGACGGGCCTCGATTGCAGCGGCCTCGTCCAATACGTGTTCCAGCAGGTGACCGGCATCACGCTGCCGCGCACCGCGCAGCAGATGAGCCGTCTCGGCGAGCGCGTGGGCACCGACGAGCTGAAGCCGGGCGATCTCGTGTTCTTCAACACGCGCCGGTTCGCGTTCTCGCACGTGGGCATCTATCTCGGCGACAATCGCTTCATCCACGCACCGGCGCGCGGCCGCGAAGTCGAGATCGCGACATTCGACGCGAACTACTGGAAGAAACGCTTCAACGGCGCCCGCCGCGTCGCCGGCATCGTGCCCGAGCTGCTCGCGCCGCTCGTCACTGATGCCGTTGCCGCACCGGTGCGGCCGCCGATCGAGCTCGAGGCGATCGACCCTTAACGATTCAGTCGCGGGCGCCTGCCCGGCGCAGCCGCGCAACCATTTCGGCGTCGTCGTTGCGCTTTGCAACGTCGAGCGCGCTCGCGCCTTTTTCGTTGCGGTGATTGATGTCGGCGCGGTTCGCGAGCAGCAGCTCGACCGTCGACGGATGCGCTTCGCGCACCGCCATCATGAGCGCGGACATTCCGTTCGGCGATTGCGCGTTGACGTTCGCGCCCTCGGAGAGCAGGTAGCGGACGATATCGTCGCGGCCGCCCGTCGCTGCGTAGATGATCGGCGTCCAGCCGGTGCCGTCGATCTCGGCGCCGCGCGCGCGCAGCGCCTTGACGATGCCGAGATGGCCGTTCAACGCCGCGACCATCAGCGGCGTGTCCTGAAAACGGTTGCGCGCGTTGACGTTCGCTTTCGCCGCGATCAGCACCTCGACGGTCGCCGCGTTGCCGCCCCGCGCCGCGACGAACAGCGCCGGATCGCCGTTGCGGTCGATCGTGTTCGGATCGACGCCGCTCGCGAGAAAGCGTTTCACCTGATCGGCGCGATCATTCGCCACGGCGATGACGAAATCGTCGATGACCGGCTGGGCCTGCGCGGCAAACGCGCCGATCCACACCGCGATCAGCAACGCGGGGCCGCGGGCAGCATGAATGGACAATCGCACGCGCATGCGTCAGTGGGAAGCGACCGCCGCCGGAGTACCCGACTCGACACCGAACAGGCGGAAAAAATTGGTGGACGTCGCCTGCGCGACTTGTTCGACCGGCAGCCCGCGCAACTGCGCGATCTCGGCGGCGACGAACGGCACGTACGCCGGCTCGTTGCGCTTTCCGCGATGCGGAACGGGCGCGAGATACGGTGAATCGGTCTCGATCAGCAACCGCTCGAGCGGCACGCGGGCGGCGACGTCCTTGACCTCGCGCGCGTTCTTGAACGTGACGATGCCCGAGATCGAAATGTGGAAGCCCAGATCGAGCGCCGCCTGCGCGACGTCCCACGTCTCGGTGAAGCAGTGCATGACGCCGCCCGGCTCGCCGGCGCGCTCTTCGCGCAGAATGGCGATCGTGTCGGCGGCCGCGGCACGCGTATGCACAACCAGCGGCTTTCCGGTCTCGCGCGCCGCACGGATATGCGTGCGAAAGCGCGCGCGCTGCCACTCGAGATCACCCGTCTGGCGGTAATAATCGAGTCCGGTCTCGCCGATCGCGACGATCTTCGGCTGAGCGGCGAGCGCCACGAGGTCCTCGACGGTCGGCTCGGGGGTGTCCTCGTAGTCCGGATGGACACCGACGGTCGCATACAGATTCGAGTGTGCACGCGCCAGTGCATGAACGTTCGGCCAGTCGGGAAGATTGACCGAGATGCAGAGCGCGTGCGTCACCCGCGCCGCCGCCATCGCATCAAGACGGGCGGTGAGCTCGGCGGCGAGCTCGGGGAAATCGAGATGGCAGTGCGAATCGACGAACATAGGTTGATCGCGGGCCGCGGCCTCCTTGCGCCCTCGTGCATTGCGTAAGAAAGTATGTCGGCCGCTGCGGCGATTCGCGATTGCCGTCGATCCCCGCTTCGCGGGGCCCCTCGCCGGCCGCTCACGCCGCTACATCGTATGCGTGGGTCTGGACGACGCGAGCGTTTCGCCGAGGATGCGCTCGATCGTCGCGCGCGCCGAAGCGCCCGTCTCGTCCTGTGTAAACTGGACGCCGATACCTTGCGTGCGGTTACCCTGCACGCCCTCGGGCGTAACCCAGACGACCTTTCCCTGCACGGCGATGCGGTTCGGATCGTCCATCAGCGACAGCAGCATGAAGACCTCTTCGCCGAGCGAATAGGTGCGCGCCGTCGGAATGAAGATGCCGCCGCCCTTGAGAAACGGCATGTAGGCGGCGTACAGCGCCGCACGCTCACGGATGTTGAGCGACAGCACGCCAGGGCGCGCGACACTCGCAATTGCGGTCGGCTTGTCGGCCATGGGCGTGCGTTAGGGTGTCAGTTGAAGATCGATTGGTAATCGAGCAGCGCCGCCTCGGCGACGAGCCGCGGCTGCAGCGGATGCGCGACCGTCGCGCGCCGGCGCAGCAGCGACCGATGATAGCGAAACAGCGCGACCGGCGCCACCCGGCGCGCGAGCGCGGCGAGATCCGCCGCACGGTCCGGATTGAATCGCGGCGCGATGCCCGCGCTCGCTCGCGCGAGGTCGATCGACCAGGCGATCAGCCAATCGAGCGCGAGCGCGAGGCGCGCCTTGCGGGCGTCCCTGCCGCCCTGCTCGACACGTTCGGCGAGCGCGATCACCGGCAGGCGCTCGGGCCGTGCGAGCGCGGCGAGCCACGCCGCGCGCTCGGACTGGACATCGGGATCGGCGAGCGGAAGTGCGCCGAGCGGCGCCCCGGCGGCCTGCGCGAGCACGAGATCGGCGTCGGCGACGCCGTGCGCAGCGAGCCACGCCTTCGCTTCGGCGGCGGACGGATGCGGCGCGGCGAGCCTGCGGCAGCGGCTCACGATCGTCGGCGCCAATTGCGCCGGCTGCTCGGCGACGAGTAGCACGTAAGTCGACGGCGGCGGCTCCTCGAGCGTCTTCAGCAGCGCATTGGCCGCGGCCGGATTCATCCGATCGGCCGGCGCGATCACGGCCACTTTCGCCCGCTGCCGGTGGCTCGAAAGCTGTGCGAATTCGATCAGCGCACGCATCCGCTCCACGGTGATCGTGTCGACCGGCTCGTATTCGCTGTCGGCGGACAGCTCGGCGAGCTCGATCCGCATCAGGTCGGGATGCTGACCGGCGAGCGCATAACGGCAGCTCGCGCACACGCCGCACGCGAGTCCCTCTGCCGCCGGCGACTCGCACAGCAGCGCCTGCGCGATATTCAACGCGAACGCATGCTTGCCGATTCCGCGCGGCCCGTGCACCAGCAGCGCGTGCGGAAACTGTTCGCGCGGGCCGAGCGCGGCGACCGCGGCGGCTCGCTGCCACGGCAGCAGCGAATGCCACGGTAGAGCATTGGCGAGCGCTTCGTCGTTCGCGTCGGTCGCCACGTCAATCCTTGCGCGCCGCGAGCGCCGACAAGTGGGCCGCGAGCTCGGCGCGAACGGCGGCGACCGGCTGCGTGCTGTCGATCACGCGAAAGCGCTGCGGTTCGGCGCGCGCGCGATCGAGGTAGACGTTACGGACGCGGTCGAAGAACGCATTCGCCTCGCGCTCGAATTTGTCGAGCGCGCGGCCGTCGGCGCGCGCGCGATCGAGCCGATCGCGCGACACGTCGATCGGAACATCGAACAGCAACGTGAGGTCAGGCTGGCAGTCGGCGTGGATCCAGCGTTCGAGTGCGGCGATGGCATCGAGCGACACGCCATGCCCGCCGCCCTGGTACGCGAACGTCGCGTCGGTGAAGCGGTCGCAGACGACCCAGTCGCCGCGCGCGAGCGCGGGCCTGATCACGCGGTCGAGGTGCTCGCGACGCGCGGCGAACATCAACAGCGCCTCGCTGTCGTGCGTCATCGGCTCGCGCAGCAGCAGACCGCGCAACGACTCGCCGAGCGGCGTGCCGCCCGGCTCGCGCGTGGCGAGCGGCGTGCGGCCCATCTGCGCGACGCATTCGACGAGCCACGTGACGTGCGTGCTCTTGCCGGCACCGTCGATGCCTTCGAGCGTGATGAAGCGGCCGGCTGCAGTCATCGTCAACGTGTCGCTTTCTGGAATTTTGCCACGGCGCGATTGTGCTCGGCCAAATTCGACGAGAACACGCTCGTGCCGTCGCCGCGCGCAACGAAGTACAGATAGTCGGTGCGTGGCGGATTGACGGCCGCCTCGATCGAAGCGAGGCTCGGCAGCGCAATCGGCGTTGGCGGCAGCCCTTCGCGCACGTACGTGTTGTACGGCGCGTCGGCTTCGAGATCGCGCTTGCGCAGGTTGCCGTCGAATGCGGCGCCAAGACCGTAGATGACCGTCGGATCCGCCTGCAGCCGCATGCCCGCGCGCAAGCGATTGACGAGCACCGATGCGACGAGCGGTCGATCGGCGGGCCGGCCGGTCTCCTTTTCGACGATCGACGCGAGCACGAGCGCCTCGTACGGCGTCTTGAGCGGCGTGTCCGTAGCGCGCTTGACCCACGCGGCGTCGAGCCGCTGCTGCATCAGTCGATGCGCGCGCGCGAGCAGCGCCGCATCGGTGGATCCCGACGCGAAGAAATACGTGTCCGGGAAGAACCAGCCTTCCGGCCGCGGATCGCTCGCGCCGATGCGCGCCATCAGCTCGGCATCCGGCAGCGCGATCGCGCTTCGCACAATGCCGGGATTCGCCGCGAGCGCGGACTTGAGCTCCGCAAACGTCGTCCCTTCGACGATCGTGAGCGCGAGCTGCGTGACGTCGCCCTGCGTGAGCTTGTCGAGCAAATGCGGCAGCGTGATGCCGGCCGCGATCTCGTAGTTGCCGGCCTTGATCGTACGATCGACGCCGCGCCATCGCGCGAGCGCGACCAGCGGCAGATCGCTCGGCAGCACGCCTTGCGCGGCGAGCTCGCGCGCCACGCTTTTCAACGTGGCGCCCGTCTTCACGTCGAATTCGAATGGCGTCGTCGGCAGCGGCAACGGTTGCGCGAGCCACCATGCGGCGCCTGCGAACGAGGCGCCGGCTGCGATCGCGAGCACGCCGAAGGCGCGCAACAGGAAGCGGAACGGACGATTCATCGAAGCATCGCAGCCGACCGGCGCACGGCCGGCGACCGACGGGAAGAGGTGCGCGGCGCGCGGAGCGCACGCCTCGCGCGCATTATAATCGGCCGATGGCACGCGCCCCGACGCTTCGCAACGCGCGCGCTTCGTTCGGCTTCACGCTGATCGAAGTGATGGTCGTCATCGTGATCCTCGGCATCCTCGCCGCGCTGATCGTTCCGCGCGTGCTCGAGCGTCCCGATGAAGCGCGGGTGATCGCGGCGAAGAACGACATCGCCGCCGTGCTGCAGGCGCTCAAGCTCTACCGCCTCGACAACCAACGCTACCCGACATCCGAGCAGGGCCTCGTCGCGCTCGTCGCGAAGCCGACGCAGCCTCCGGCGCCGCCGAACTGGAAGCCGAACGGCTATCTCGAGCGCCTGCCGAACGACCCGTGGGGCCATCCGTACCAGTACCTCAATCCGGGGCTGCGCGGCGAGATCGATGTGTTCAGCTTCGGCGCCGACGGCGCGCCCGGCGGAACGGGCGTCGACGCCGACATCGGCTCGTGGGGTCTGTAACGTTCCCGCATCGCCGTGCAGCGGCGAGCGCCGGCTTCACGCTCGTCGAAATTCTGGTCGTCATCGCGATCGTCGCGATTGCTGTCGCGCTCGCGAGCGCGAATCTCGGCGACGACGGCCGGCGCGTCACGGAACGCGAAGCGAAGCGGCTCGCCGGCGCGCTCGAGCACGCGGCGGCGCTCGCGCAATGGCAGCGCGCGACGATCGGCGTGTCGAGCGAAGGCAACGTGTATCGGTTCTGGTCGCGCGATGCGAGCGATCGATGGGTCGCGATCAGCGGCGACGACGTGCTCGTGCCGCACGCTTTGCCGGCCGGCTTGAATGTGTCGGCGAGCCGTTACGCCGGCGCGCCGGTCGCGCCGAACGCGATCCTGCCGCTGCGTCCGAGCGGGCGCAACGAGCCGTACGAGCTCGTGCTGTCTTCTGCGGCGCTTACCGTCATCGTGTCCTCGGACCCGCTGAATCGCGTCGCGATCGCGGCGCTCGCACCGTGATCGTTCTTCCCACGGTGCGCACGCCGCGACGCGCCGGGTTCACGCTGATCGAGATCCTGGTCGCGCTTGCGATCATCGCCGTCGCGCTCGCGGCAGGTTTGCGCGCCATTGCGCAGTCGACCGACGGCGCGACCGCGCTCAAGCAGCGCACGCTTGCACTTTGGATTGCGCAGAACCGGCTTGCCGTCGCGCAGCTCGAATCCGCGCTGCCGCAAGTCGGCGAGCGTTCCGGCAACGCGCAGCAGGCCGGCACGCCGTTCGTCTATCGCGAGACGGTGTCGGGCACGCCGAATCCGTCGTTCCGCAAGATCGAGATCGTCATCGCCGATCCGGCGGTCCCCGATTACGCGCTCGCGCGGCTTGTCGGCTATCTCGGGCAGCCGCCGCGGCGATGAACACAGGCGATCGCCCGCAAGGCGCTGTCGCGGGCTTCACGCTGATCGAGCTGCTGATCGCGCTCGCGATCATGGCCGTGCTTTCGCTGCTTGGCTACCGCGCGCTCGCCTCGCTCGCCGACAGCGAAGTGCAATTGTCCGCCGAAGCGCAACGATGGCGCACGCTCGACGCACTGTTCGCGCGGCTCGAAGCCGATCTCCGCCAGGCGGTTCCGCGCGCCGCGCGCTCGGGCGCGCGCATCGAGCCCGCATGGGTCGGCCTGACCGACGCCGCGGGCAACGGCGAAGTGCGCTTCTCGCGCGCCGGACCCGAGTTCGCGCCTGAACCCGGCAGCGCGGGTCAGCGGCTCGCCTATCGCTTTCGCGACGGCCGCGTCGAAGTGCTCTACTGGCCGCATTACGATCAGCCGTCAACGGTTGCGCCGACTGCGTATGCGCTCGTCGACGGCGTTGCGCGCTTGCGGCTCGCTTATCTGGACGACCGAAACGAGTGGCGCGACCGTTGGCCGTCGCTCGCCGATGCGCCGGTTCCACGTGCCGTGCGGGTGGAGCTCACGTTGACGAGCGGCGAGACGATCGAGCGGCTGCTCGCATTGCGATGATCGCGAATTGCCCTTCGCCGATGGGCAAGCACCGCGCACACGGCGCTGCCGTCGTGCTCGCGATGCTGCTCGCAGCACTCGCGGCCGCCGTCGCCGTCACGGTGTTCGCCGACCAGCAGCGCTGGAGCCATACGGTGCTGCATCGTCGCGATCAGGCCCAAGCGCAGGCGCTCGCGCTCGCCGGCGCGCAATGGGCACGACAGATCCTCTACGATGACGCACGATCGACCGGTGCCGTCGACCACCTCGGCGAGCCGTGGGCGGTGACGCTGCCGCCGATTCCGCTCGAAAACGGCGAGATCCGCGGCGCGATCGTCGACGCGCAGGCGCGGCTCAACCTCAACGCGCTTGGCGACACCGGCGCGCCGGCGCAGCTCGCACGCACGCGCTTCGAGCGACTCTTCGCGCAACGCGGCGTCGCGTCCGCTGTGCTGGACGCCATCGCCGACTGGGTCGACGCCGACGATTCCACGCGGCCCAACGGCGCCGAGGACGGCTATTACGCCGTGCAGAATCCGCCGTTGCTCGCCGCGAACGCGCCGCTCGTGCGCACGGCGGAGATCGCCGACGTCCGCAGTGTCACCGCCGACACGATTGCGGCATTCGCGCCGTTGGTCGCCGCGCTGCCGCGCGGCACGCCGGTCAACGTCAACACCGCGCCCGCCGAAGTGCTCGCGGCGATCCTCGACGACGCGAACGGCGGCGCGCTCGCCACGATCGTCGCCGATCGTGCACGCAAGCCGTACACGACGATCGCCGAGTTCCGCGCCCGGCTGCCGCAAGGCGTGCGGCTCGCGAACGAGGACGCGCTGGCGGTGAAAAGCGACCATTTCATCGTCACGATCGAGGCGCGGCAGGGCGATACGCTCGCGCGCGTGCGGGCGCTGCTTCACCGCGGCGTGGACGGCTGGCCTGCGATCATCTGGCAGGTCGTCGAATGATGATTGTGTTCGCATCGCATACACTACGGCCGATGTCGACGTCTCTTTTCCCGTCGCGATGAATACGCTTCGTGTGCTGCTCGCCACAACGCAGGCGCTCGAACGTCCGGTGCCGTGGGCGCTGTTCGACGCGAGCGGACGCGCAATCGATCGCGGCGTCGGCCGGCGCTCGGCGTGGCCGGCTGCGGCGCGAACCGAAGCGGTGCTCGCCGCGAGCGCCGTGCGTATTGCATCGATCACGTTGCCGCCGCTCGCGCCCGCGCGCGTGGCGGCCGCAGCGGCGTTCGCGCTCGACGACCAGCTCGCGGGGCCGGCGGACGCGCACCATCTGGCCGTCTCGAAGCAGGCACCCGACGGCCGCGTGCGCGTCGTCATCTCCGCGCAACGCGACGTCGCCGCGCTCGCGCGCTCGAGTGATCCATTGTTCTCGCGCATCGTGGCGGAGCCGGAGCTCGCCCCGCCGGAGACAGGTTGGCGCTGGTGCGCCGGCGCGCAGCGCAGCGGGTTCGTACGCTTGCCCGACGGCAGTGCATTCCCCGTCGAGGCCGATGCGCCGGACGCGCTTCCCGCCGAGCTCGCGCTCGCGCTCGAGCGCGCCCGAAGCGATAACGCCGCGCCGCCGCGCGTGGTCGCCGACAATGCCGCGACCGACGCACAACTCGCGCGGTGGTCACGTGAAGCCGGCGTGCCGTTTTCGCGCGGAACGCCTTGGCAATGGGATGAGGCACCCGCCGACCGGTTTTCGGCCGCGACCGATCTGCTTCAAGGCGCGTTCTCTGTCTTGCCGCGCGAAGCGCCAACGCGTGCGCTCGCGCGCGCGCTTGGCCCTGCGTTGGCGCTCGTCGTCGCAGCGGCGATCCTTCATGTCATCGCCGCCGTCGGCGATTGGACAGCAGCCAATGTCGACGCGTGGCGACAGGCGCGTGCGTGGAGCGACCTCGCACGCGCGGCGGGCGTGCCGGAGTCCGACGCGCGCGATCCCGCGTCGGCGAAGGCTGCGATTGCGAAGCGCCACGCGGAGCTGCGGCATGCGCACGGGCTCGTCGCCCCGGCCGACGCACTGCCGCTGCTCGCGCGCGCCGCGCCTGCTTTCGGCGCGCTATCGCCCGACACGGTTCGAGGCGCGAGCTACGCCGACGGTCACTGGACGTTCGATCTCACGCGGCTCGACGCGACTACGCTCGCCCGCCTCGACGACGCGCTGCGTAACGCCGGCACACCGGCGCTTGCGGCGACGAACGACAGCGGCACGCGCGTGCGCATCGGAGCGCCATGAGGCCGGCGTACGTCGTGTCGACCAGTCCGCCGACGTTCATTCACTGGTGGAGCGCGCGTCCCGTGGAGGTTCGGCGCCGGCTGCAATGGGCGGCGCTCGCGGCCGCGCTCATCGTCGCGATCCTCGCGATCGCGCAACCGCTCGTGCGCAGTGCGGAGGCAACGCGCGCCGCGCTCGCGCGCGACGCGGGCGCGCTCGCCGACGCCCGCGTGCGTGCGGCCGACATCGCCACGCTCGCACGCGCCTCAGCGCCCGCTGCCGGCGATGCGAAGACGGAGCTCGAGCGCGTGCTCGCGCAACGCGCATTGCGGCAATCGGTGACGCAGCTCGATTGGCAGGACGGCCGCGCGCGGCTCACGTTCGCGGCGGTCGATTTCGACACGCTCGTCGGCGCACTGGAAGTACTGCAGCGCGAAGCGCGGTTGCGCGTCGTCGATGCAAAGCTCACCGCGCGCGTCGAGCCGGGCACCGTGCGCGCCGAGATCACGCTCGCGCGCTGATTCGAAACGCCGATGCGTGCGCTCGTCGTCCTGGTCGCCGCCATCATTCTGCTTGCGGCGGCGGTAATTGCGCTCGCACCGGCGTCGCTCGTCGCGCCGACGCTCGCACACGCGACGTCGAGCCACGTCGCCGCGGCAGACGTCGAAGGCACGATCTGGAATGGACGCGCCACGCTGGTGGGCGACGATGGCGGCCGCGTGCCGCTCGCGTGGACGACCGATCCGGCGGCGCTCGCGCACGGCGAAGTGCGCGTGCATCTCGCGCCGCGCGGCGCCGCCGCGACGCCGCGCGGCGATATCGCGTGGAAGGACGGCGCGATTCGTGCGCGCGACGTGTCGATCGCCATCCCCGCCGCATGGCTCGCCGGCGCGATGCTGACAACGCTGCCGATCGGTGTGGCGGGCGACATCGATCTCGCGATCGACTCGCTCGATTGGTCTCCGCCGGCAAGCCGCGGCGAAGCACACGTCGAGTGGCATGACGCCCGGCTCGTCGCATCCGGCGCAGCGCCGATCGATCTCGGTCACGTCACGGCAACGCTTGCCGCCAACGGCGACCGGCTCGCCGGGCCGATCACCAACGAAGGCGGCACACTCGCGATCGCCGGCGACGTGGCGGCGCTCGCGAACGGCGGCGGCGAGGCGAGCATGCTCCTCAGCCCGCGACGTGCGGACGACGCGCTCGTGCGGGTGCTCGCGGCGATCGGCACGCCGGAAGGCGGCGGTTACCGGATTCGCGTTCAATGGCCGGCGCGGTAAGTCGCAGCGCTCGCCGCGCTCTCCACAAGAGCCACGCGCGGCGCGGCACGCCTGCAGCCGCCGCGCGCGTTGCGGGCATCGATGCGCTGCGCGGTATCGCGCTCGCAATGATGTTCGTCTATCACTTCGCGTTCGATCTGCGCTTCTATCGCGTGATCGCGGCGGATTTCGAGAACGATCCGTTCTGGCTCGGCTTCCGCGCATTGATCGTCGCGTCGTTCATGACGCTCGTCGGCGTTTCGCTCGTGCTGGCCGCCGATGCGGGCGCGAGTCGCGCGCATTTCTGGCGCCGCGTCGCAGTCGTCGCTGCATGCGCGCTCGCGGCGAGCATCGGCAGCTGGCTCGTCTTCCCGCAGACGTACATCTATTTCGGCATCCTGCACGCGATCACCGTCGCGTCGATCGTCGCAGCGCCGTTCGTCCGCCGGCCTGGCATCGCGCTCGCCATCGGCGCCGCCGTGATCGTCGCCGGTGTGACGCTGACGCATCCGGCATTCGACTCGCGCGCGCTGTCGTGGATCGGCTTCGTCACCCGCAAGCCCGCGACCGAAGATTATGTGCCGCTTGCGCCGTGGGCGGGCTTCGTGTTCATCGGCATCGCGCTCGCACGCGCGCTCGCCGTCGCGCACTGGCGGCCCGTCGCGCCGTTCGCGCGAGCGCCGCGCGCGCTGCAATGGCTGGGCCGGCACAGCCTGCTCGTGTACATGGCGCACCAGCCGCTTTTCTTCGGCATCCTATGGGTGTTGTTCGGTCGTTGACGCGATTGGCGGTTATCGACAAGCCCGGTATAATCACGTACTTGCAGGCGCGTAGCTCAGCTGGTTAGAGCACCACCTTGACATGGTGGGGGTCGTTGGTTCGAGTCCAATCGCGCCTACCAGACAACCACCGACCGCGACACGAAGGAAGGAACGGTTATGACACCGCGAACGCGTACGGAGGCGAATTAGACACGCGCGAGTTCGCACGTCGTCGGGATGCATGCGTTCCCGAACCTGAAGAAAGTGCGGCTCGTCCGCGCTTTTCATTTTTGTGAACGCATAAAAGAGCCATGCCCGACATCCGACTTCCCGACGGCAGCATCCGAAAGTTCGACGGCCCCGTCACCGTCGCCCAGATCGCCGCTTCGATCGGTCCCGGCCTTGCGAAGGCCGCGCTCGCCGGCAAGGTCGACGGCAAGCTCGTCGACACCTCGCACGAGATCGCGAGCAATGCGAGTGTCGCGATCGTCACCGACAAGGATCCCGAAGGTGTGGACGTGCTCCGGCACTCGACCGCGCACCTGCTCGCTTATGCGGTGAAGGAGCTCTTTCCCGACGCGCAGGTGACGATCGGTCCGGTGATCGAGGATGGCTTCTATTACGACTTCTCGTTCAAGCGCGCGTTCACGCCCGAGGACGTCGCGGCGATCGAAGCGAAAATGGCCGAGCTCGCGAAGAAGGACGAGCCCGTCGTGCGCAAGCTGATGCCGCGCGACGACGCGGTCGCGTACTTCAAGTCGATCGGCGAGCACTACAAGGCCGAGATCATCGCGTCGATACCGTCCGAAGAGGACATCTCGCTCTACAGCGAAGGCGCATTCACCGATCTGTGCCGCGGGCCGCACGTGCCGTCGACCGGCCGGCTCAAGGTGTTCAAGCTCACCAAGCTCGCCGGCGCGTACTGGCGCGGCGATTCGCGCAACGAGATGCTGCAGCGGATCTACGGTACCGCGTGGGCGAAGAAGGAGGACCTCGACGCGTATCTGAAGCGCATCGAGGAAGCCGAAAAGCGCGACCACCGCCGGCTGGGACGCCAGCTCGACCTCTTCCATCAGCAGGACGAGGCGCCCGGCATGGTGTTCTGGCACCCGAAGGGCTGGGCGATCTGGCAACAGGTCGAGCAATACATGCGCGCCGTCTACCGCGACAACGGCTATCAGGAAGTGCGCTGTCCGCAGATCCTCGACCGCTCGCTGTGGGAGAAGTCCGGCCACTGGGAGAACTACAAGGACAACATGTTCACGACCGAGTCGGAGAAGCGCGACTTCGCGATCAAGCCGATGAACTGTCCCGGTCACATCCTGGTCTTCAACTCGGACCTTCGCAGCTACCGCGAGCTGCCGCTGCGCTACGGAGAGTTCGGCGCATGCATTCGCAACGAGCCGTCCGGCGCGCTGCACGGCATCATGCGCGTGCGCGCGTTCACGCAGGACGATGGCCACATCTTCTGCAGCGAGGACCAGATCGAGCCCGAGTGCACGGTGTTCCATCGGCTTTCGTTCGCGGTCTATCGCGACTTCGGCTTCGACGACATCGCGATCAAGCTCGCGCTGCGGCCGGACAAGCGCATCGGCTCCGACGAGCAATGGGATAAGGCAGAGGACGCGCTGCGCAAAGCGCTGGCGGCCTGCGGCGCGCAGTGGACCGAGCTCGCCGGCGAGGGCGCGTTCTACGGCCCGAAGATCGAGTACCACTTGAAGGACTCGATCGGCCGCTCGTGGCAGGTGGGCACGATGCAGGTCGATTTCCAGATGCCGGCGCGTCTGGGCGCCGAGTATGTCGCCGAGGACAACACGCGCAAGACACCCGTGATGCTGCATCGTGCGATCGTCGGATCGATGGAGCGTTTCATCGGCATCCTGATCGAGAACCATGCCGGCGCGATGCCGCTATGGCTCGCGCCGATCCAGGCGGTCGTGCTGACGATCACCGACCGCCAGGCGGCGTACGCCCGTGGGCTCGAGGAGCGTCTGCAGGCTGCCGGCCTGCGCGTCGAGGCCGATTTGCGCAACGAGAAAATAACCTATAAAATTCGAGAACATAGCCTGCAAAAGTTGCCGTACCAACTGATCGTCGGTGACAAGGAGATGCAGGCTGGACTGGTAGCCGTGCGTACCCGCAGCGGCGAGGACTTGGGGGCGATGCCCGTCGAGACCTTGCTGGCGCGACTCCGCGAGGAGATCGCGACGCGACGCTAAGGCGCTTCCGCGCCTCGCGGCGCGCTCGACGCGGGCGGCACGGTTTGTTTTTGGACAACTGGAGATCAACCAATAGCTCAGGAAAAAGCACAGCGGGTCAACGGCGAAATCAACTCGCCGGAGGTCCGACTGGTAGGTGTGGAAGGCGAGCAGCTCGGCATTGTGCCGATCGCGGAAGCCATGGCGAAAGCGGAAGCCGCGGAGCTCGATCTGGTCGAGATCGCCCCGATGGCGAAGCCTCCGGTTTGCCGGATCATGGACTTCGGCAAGTTCAAGTACCGGGAGGCGAAGAAGCAGCACGAGGCGAAGCTCAAGCTCAAGCAGATCCAGGTCAAGGAAGTGAAGTTCCGGCCCGGTACGGACGAGTTCGACTACCAGATCAAGCTGCGCAACCTGATCCGGTTCCTGGGTGAAGGCGACAAGGCGAAGATCACGCTGCGCTTCCGCGGCCGCGAGATGGCGCACCAAGAATTCGGCATACGCCTGCTCGAGCGGATCCGCACCGATCTCGAGCCGCATGCGATCGTCGAGTCGTTTCCGCGGTTGGAAGGGCGCCAGATGGTGATGCTGCTGGCGCCGAAGAAGACGCTGCCCAAGGCAGCCGCATCACCACAGAAGCCGGGGGCCGGTAAAAAAGCCTCTCCATCGGAGAGCACCGCCGAAGGCAGCAAACAAGGAAGTTAGCCATGCCCAAGATGAAGACGAAGAGCGGCGCGAAAAAGCGCCTGCGCATTCGCGCCGGCGGCAGCGTCAAGCGCGGCCAGGCGTTCAAGCGCCACATCCTCACCAAGAAGTCGACCAAGAACAAACGGCAGTTGCGCGGCACGACCGGCGTCCACAGCACGAATGCGGACGCGGTCAGGGCCATGCTGCCCTACGCATAAGGAGCGATCATGCCCAGAGTCAAACGTGGCGTGACCGCGCGCGCGCGGCACAAGAAGGTTCTCTCGCAGGCGAAGGGTTACCGCGGCCGCCGCGGCAATGTCTGGCGCATCGCCAACGAGGCGGTGATGAAGGCCGGCCAGTACGCATACCGCGACCGGCGCGCGAAGAAGCGCGAGTTCCGCGCGCTGTGGATCGCGCGCATCAACGCGGCGGTGCGCGAGCTCGGCATGTCGTACAGCGCGTTCATGAACGGGCTTTCGAAGGCGTCGATCGATATCGATCGCAAGGTGCTCGCGGACCTCGCCGTTCACGACAAGGCAGCGTTTAGCAAGATCGCGGAGCAGGCCAAAGCCTCGTTGGCCTGAGTCCGTGACAATGAACAAGGGAGGCGAAGCGCGCCTCCCTTTTTTTTTGAACAGATGAATGAAAAGCAGATTCCTCGTCGCTGGCGCTCCTCGGAATGACACGTCTGCGTGTCATCCAAAGACGCGGCTGAGTGTCATCCCGAGCGCAGCGAGGGATCTGCTTTGATCATGACACCATGAACGATCTCGCCTCGCTCGTCGCCGCAGCAATGGACGCCTTCGCGAACTGCACGGATGCGGCCGCGCTCGAGAACGTCAAGGCGAAGTTCCTCGGCAAGGCCGGCTCGCTCACCGAGCGGCTGAAAGGGCTCGCCAAGCTGCCGCCCGAAGAGCGACCGGCCGCCGGCGCCGCGATCAACGCGGCAAAGCAGCAGCTCGAGACCGCGCTCGCCGAGCGCCGCGCCGCGCTCGCGCAGGTCAAGCTCGACACCGCACTCGCCGCCGATGCGCTCGACGTGTCGCTCCCCGGTCGCGGGCACGGCCGCGGCAGCCTGCATCCGATCACGCGCACGCTCGAGCGCATCGAGACGCTGTTCCGCTCGCTCGGCTTCGAGGTCGCGGACGGCCCCGAGATCGAGGACGACTTCCACAACTTCACCGCGCTCAACACGCCGGAGAACCACCCGGCGCGCTCGATGCATGACACGTTCTACGTCGAGGGCGGCCTCGTGCTGCGCACGCACACGTCGCCGATCCAGGTGCGTTACATGGAAACGCATGCGCCACCGATCAAGATCATCGCGCCGGGCCGCGTCTATCGCGTCGACAGCGACGCGACGCACTCGCCGATGTTCCATCAGGTCGAGGGCCTGTGGATCGACGAGGACGTCACGTTCGCCGACCTGAAGAGCGTATTCACCGAGTTCCTGCGCAACTTCTTCGAGCGCGACGATCTCAAGGTCCGCTTTCGCCCGTCGTTCTTTCCGTTCACCGAGCCTTCCGCCGAGATCGACATGAACTTCGGCGACGGATGGCTCGAGATTTCGGGCGCCGGACAAGTGCATCCGAACGTGCTGTCGGCAGTCGCCATCGATCCCGAGCGCTACCAGGGTTTCGCGTTCGGCATGGGACCGGATCGGCTCGCGATGCTGCGCTACGGCGTGAACGATCTGCGCGTGTTCTACGAAAACGATTTGCGCTTCCTTAAACAATTCGTATAGAGACCGTCATTCCCGCGAAAGCGGGAATCCAGTGGCGTTAAACGACGCTGGATCCCCGCCTGCGCGGGGATGACGTCGCGAAAAATGACGCGATGAAATTCTCCGAACGCTGGTTGCGCACGCTGGTCGATCCGCCGCTCGACACGGCGGCGCTCGCCGAAAAGCTCACGATGTCGGGACTCGAGGTCGAGTCGATCGAGCCGGCGGCGCCTGCCTTCGAAGGCGTCGTCGTCGCGCGCATCGAGTCCGTCGCGCCGCATCCGAACGCGGACCGCTTGCGCGTGTGCACGGTCGACGCGGGTCTGAGCGAGCGGCTGTCGGTCGTCTGCGGCGCGCCCAACGCTGCGGCCGGGATGACTGTGCCGTGCGCGCTCGTCGGCGCGAAGCTTCCCGGCGGCGTCGACATCAAGCGCACGAGCGTTCGCGGAGTCGAATCGGCCGGCATGCTGTGCTCGGCGCGCGAGCTCGGCATTTCGGAAGACGCCGCCGGCCTGCTCGCGCTCGCATCGAATGCGCCGATCGGCGCCGATCTGCGCGAAGCGCTTGCGCTCGACGACGCGCTGATCACGCTGAAGATCACGCCCAATCGCGCCGATTGCCTGTCGCTCGTGGGCATCGCGCGCGACGTTTCCGCGGTGACAGGCGCGGCGTTCATGCCACCGCCCTCCTCCGTGGTCGCGGTCGCAACTGACGCACGTCGCGGCGTGCGTGTCGACGACCGTCAGGCGTGCCCGCGATTCGTCAGCCGGACGATCGAGCGCATCGACCCCAAAGCGCCGACGCCGGAGTGGATGAAGCAACGGCTTGAACGCTCGGGAATTCGATCGATTTCGGCGGTCGTCGACGTCACGAACTACGTGATGCTCGAGCTCGGCCAACCGCTGCATGCCTACGACGACCGCGAGCTCGACGGCGACATCATCGTGCGTTTCGCGCGTGCGGGCGAGAAGCTCACGCTGCTCAACGGCGAGACGCTCGATCTCGAGCCCGACCTGCTGCTCGTCTGCGACAGCGCGAAGCCGCTCGGTCTTGCCGGCATCATGGGCGGCGAGCATTCCGGCATTAACGATACGACGACGACGGTGCTGCTCGAAGGCGCCTTCTGGAATCCGGCCGTGATCCAGGGCAAGTCGCGTCGGCTTGGCTTCACGAGCGACGCTGGCTATCGCTTCGAGCGCGGCGTCGATTTCGGTGGCTGCGCGATTGCCGTCGAGCGCGCAACGCAACTGATCCTCGATATCTGCGGCGGGCGCGCGGGCCCGCTCGGCGATGTTCGCGGCGAGCTGCCGCTGCGTGCACCCGTGCGGCTGCGCCCGACCCGCGTCGCGCGGCTTCTCGGCATCGATGTCCCGGTCGCAACGATTGCGACGTGCCTCGAGCGTTTGCATATTCCGTTCGTGCGCGACGGCAGCGACTTCGTCGCGACGCCGCCGTCATGGCGGTTCGATCTCGCGATCGAGGAAGACCTGATCGAGGAGGTCGCGCGCCTCGTCGGCTACGACGCGATTCCTGCCGCGCCGTCCGCGCACGTGCAGCAAATGCTGCCGGAACCCGAAGCGCTGATCGCACCGTCCCGACTGAAACGACGGTTGGTCGAGCGCGATTACCAGGAAGCGATCACATTCACCTTCGTGAGCAGCACGGACGAGGCGGCGCTGTTCCCCGATCGCGACGCCGCGGCGGCGCCGGTGACCGTGTTGAATCCGATCGCGAGCCACCTCGACGTCATGCGCACGACGCTGGTCGGGGGCCTGCTCGACGTGCTGCGAACCAACCTCGCGCGAAAGCACGAGCGCGTGCGGGTGTTCGAAGTGGGCCGCGCGTTTCTGCGCGGCAACGGCGGCTTCGAGCAGCCGATGAGGATCGCCGGGCTCGCCTACGGCGACGCATTCGGCGAGCAATGGGGCGCGCAGAAGCGCGCTGTCGATTTCTTCGATGTGAAGCGCGATGTCGAGGCGCTCGCGGCGCCGCGTGCGCTCACAACCGAGCGCGCGGAGCATCCCGCGCTGCATCCCGGACGGTCAGCGCGAGTGACGTTGGACGGCCGGCCGATCGGCTGGCTGGGCGAGCTGCATCCGGGGCTTTCGAAGCGCTACGAATTTCCGAGGCCACCGATCGTGTTCGAGCTCGACCTCGCGCCACTGACCGAACGGGCACTGCCTGTGGCTCGGCCGGTGTCGAAGCTGCCGGTCGCTCGCCGCGATTTCGCTGTGCTCGTCGACGAGTCGCTCCCGTGGCGTGAGGTCGAGGATGCGCTCGCCAAAACGCGGCCGCCGCAAGTCGATGAGGTGCGCCTGTTCGACGTCTATCGGGGTCCCGAATTGCCGCCCGGGAAGAAAAGCCTTGCGATTCTGGTGCTTATCCAGGATACTGAACGTACTTTGATGGACGTCGAGCTCAACGGAATCGTCGCGCAGCTCGTGCAGGTCCTGGTCACTCAATTCGGCGCAACGCTACGCCAATAGGGTCTTTCATGACGCTCACCAAAGCCGAACTCGCCGATCTGCTCTTCGAGCAACTCGGCCTCAACAAACGCGAAGCAAAGGACATGGTCGAGCGCTTCTTCGAGGAAATTCGAATCGCGCTCGAAGCAGGCGACAGCGTGAAGCTCTCCGGCTTCGGCAACTTCCAGCTGCGCGAAAAGCCGCAGCGTCCCGGGCGCAACCCGAAGACCGGAGAAGAGATTCCCATCACCGCCCGACGTGTAGTGACGTTTCACGCGAGCCAGAAACTGAAGGCCATGGTCGAAGCTGCGAACCATGCCGGAACACAACCGAGCTAAGGCGGAGCTTCCGCCGATCCCCGCCAAGCGGTACTTCACCATCGGCGAGGTCAGCGACCTCTGTGCGGTCAAACCGCACGTGCTCCGATATTGGGAGCAGGAGTTCACGCAGCTCAAACCGGTCAAGCGCCGCGGCAACCGCCGCTACTACCAGCATCACGAGGTCGTGCTGATCCGGCGCATTCGCGACCTGCTGTACGAGCAGGGCTTCACGATCAACGGCGCGCGCCACCGGCTCGAGCACGAGCCCGACGGCGTTGACGCGATCGCGACCGCGCACCCGCCCGTCGCGACGGTACCGATCGTCGCGGGCAACGGCTCATCCGCGGCCGACGCTGCCGCAATCCGGCAGGCGCTGCTCGAGATCCGGCAGCTGCTAGGCCCCGACAAGTGATGCCGCTATAATGATTTGTTCACGTCGGGGCGTAGCGCAGCCTGGTAGCGCACCTGCATGGGGTGCAGGGGGTCGAGTGTTCGAATCACTTCGCCCCGACCACATTATCGAGGCCGGCTCGGGGTTCCCGGGCCGGCCTTTTGTGTTCTGCGACGTCGCGCGAAGGTCGGCAGCCTGCGCCGTTGCGGTCCCCGCACGCCCGCGCGGCAACGGCGTGGCATGGCCGTTGCTTGATACGCTTCTGGTCCGCTGATAGCCGAGGGAGGACCTACATGTCCGCTCAGCCTCGTCCCGTCGCTAACACCGGCACCGTTTCCGAGATTGCGCTCGCTCGCGCGCAGCGCAACACCGTGCTCATCATCGACGATCTGTTCTCGAGCCGGCTGCTGCTCGCCGAGATCGTTCGACAGATCGACGGCAAGCTCAATCTGGAGCTGTTCGACACGCCGTCGCGCGCGCTCGAATACGCGCGCCACAACCGCGTCGACATCGTGCTGACGGACTACAAGTTGCCCGAGTTCGACGGCATCCAGCTGGTCCGCCAGCTGCGCGCGCTGCCCCATTGCGTCGATGTTCCGATCGTCGTCATCACCGTCGTCGACGACCGGCGCATTCGTTACGATGCACTCGAAGCGGGCGCAACCGATTTCCTGATCAAACCGCTCGACGAGCACGAGACGCGCGCCCGCTGCGCGAACCTGCTCGAATTGCGGCGACACAAGATCGTGCTGTCCGACCAGGCACGCGTGCTGCAGTACCAGGTCGACAAGTCGGTCGCCGAGATCCACGAGCGAGAGCTCGAGACGCTCGCGAAGCTCGCGAAGGCCGGGGAATTCCGCGACCGCACGACCGGCAATCACCTGAACCGGATGGCGAAGTACTCCGGATTGATCGGCCAGCACCTGGGTCTGGGCGCCGAAACGTGCCATGTGCTCGAAGTCGCCGCGCCGATGCACGATATCGGCAAGATCGGAATTCCCGATTCGATCCTGCTCAAGGAAGGGCCGCTGTCATCCGCCGAAGAAACGGTGATGAAGACGCATCCGCGGATCGGTTACGACATCCTGAAGGGCAGCCCGTCGAAGTACCTCAGCATGGGCGCGATCATCGCGCTCGGACATCACGAGAAATACGACGGCACCGGCTATCCGAACGGCCTGCACGGCGAGGATATCCCCGCGGTCGCGCGCGTCGTCGCGGTGGCCGACGTGTTCGATGCGCTCGTGAGCGAGCGCCCGTACAAGCACGCATGGCCGATCGGCGAAGGCATCGATTACCTCAAGGCGCAGCGCGGTCGGCACTTCGATCCGAAGTGCATCGACGCGTTCCTCGCCGACCCGACGAAGGTCGAGGCGATCTGCAGGGAGTTTGCGGATTAGTGCTTGCGCCGACGGGCGCCAGCGTTCCTATCGGCATTACGTTCGCTAGAACCGAATAAGTCCGCCGGCCACGCCTTTGGCGATAGCCTCTTGGCGATTCAGCGCATCGAGCTTGCTCAGGATGTTGCTGAAGTGAAAGTGAATCGTGCGCTCGGCAATACCGAGCTTCCCTGCGATGTCGTTGCTCGTAAGACCGTGCGCCGCCATTTGCAAGCATTGCTGTTCACGTGGCGAAAGCGGAATGCCGAGTTGTCGCGGCGGAACGCCTCGATCAACGAAGTTCGACATGAACACGTCATGAAACGACGTGGCGAGCACCATGATGTCGCCGAGATGGCGCCGAATCATCAGGTTACGCGCCTCGTCGGTAGGGCTGACGTGGGAATTGAGCGCCACGATGATCCGTGCATGATCGGGATCCCGAAACGAAACGACGACCCCGCTGTTGATCCCAAATCGAGAGGCCTCGCCAAAAAACCGCGTCGCTTCCGGCCCCCCGGCAAGGGTTGCCGAGTCCCATAGCAACGGCGAGGTTCGATTGACCGTAAGCGTAAGGCGCGGATCAATCTCGATAAGCGAATTCCGATCGTAGTACGCCACCCATTCGGGCGGGAGCGTGGTCCATACGAAAGAGCGGCTCTCGCGGTTGGGCTTCGGATCAGTAGACATGCCGTACATGAAACTATCGAAACCGAGCGCGTGTACGATCGACTGCATCGGCGGCAGGAGCGGCGAACCCCGACTGGCCGCTTCGAGAAGTGGCTTCAGCAGCTCATTCGTTTCGGCGGTGGAAGTTGTCGTCGGTTTGCCGGGTTGCATCGACTTGAGCATATTGCCCTCCCCCGCGTCATCAGTTCATGATCGGCCGCCGCAAGGATGGCAAATAGTGACCGTTTCGGCAAATCTGTTTTAGCGCCATCGCGGAGAGTTGTACGGTTCAGGCACGGCTCGTCCCGTCGGCGGCGGGCGTTTCGGCGACAATATCCCGATGAGTCGTCTCTTCGTCGGTAGTCAACCATTCCAGCACGCGCGGCCATAAGGTGTGCTGCATACGAGCGCGAAAAAAACCAAAGTGTCCAATCTTCTGGCCGCCTGCATCCGAGGGACCCAACACAAGCGTCGATGCGTCCGTATTGGCATAGAGTGCGAGAATCCGCGTAGTAGCCGCCTCGGTTGCAAATGCGTCGTCGGTGAACCGCAATGCAAGCGTGCGGGCGCGAACCTGATGAAATCTCGCTAATAATGCATCGCGGCGTGCGAGGTCGATCTCACCGTCGGGGCGGCGCAGATTCCACCAAAAATCACCGCGTCGTCGATCTGCCCATTCTTTGGCAACGCCCGCTGGAAGATCCTCACCGAGATGCAGCGCGCGCGCAGGAAAATACCCGGCGACAGACGTCACAGCGGGCATGAGCACGTGCCACAACGCGTACATCCAGGGTCGCGCTCGTCTAGCGTAGTCGCCCCAATATCCGGTATGCGCGCTGACGAGCAGCATGGAATCGATCAGCGCGCCGTTGGTCGCGAACCCGGTGACGAACGCGCCGACGCTGTGTCCGATGACCAGGCGGCGGGAACCTGGATAGCGTAGCGCAAGGAGGTGCAGTAAGGCCGTGCAGTCCAGTGCACCCCATTGCTCCACCGAAGCAATAAACCCTACGAGGGAGGCCGGGCGTGATCGGCCGATTCCACGGTAATCGTATAGGATCGTCGGAATACCGGAGCGGGCAAGAAACTCCGCAAACCGCCGGTAGTATGGTTGCGCGATTCCGGCTCCTGCGTTGATGAGTGCTACGGTATGCGGCACGAGGTCGGAGTTCGAATGCCACAACTGCACGCCGATCAGGTATCGATCGCTGGCAGGAACTACTATGTCGACCGCTACGACGTCCGCGCGCATCGGCAGGCGTCGCGCGGCGAGCCGACCGACTCGCTCACGGCAACAGTTAATCGATGGAAGCGAATCCGTGCTTCAGCTTGCCGGTGCGAGCGACCCACAGCGCGCCACACTGGCCGCAGGCAACGTCGTAGGACGTCCCGCAAAGTCGAGCCATTGGCGGCTGTTATAGTCGTAAAGCTGGCAAGTTCGCGTCAAGCGGAGAACATATTTCATCGTCATCTGCTCGACCACGGCGGCGTCGCCAAGCAGTGCGTGCAGCTGCTTCTGGGCTGCGCGTAGCCGGAACCAAGGAATGCGCGGGTTAACGTGATGCGGGGCATGCAGCATGATGTTGTGTGATAGCAAGTCGTACCACAGCGGATATATGACATGGGTGGCAAGCTCGCCCTGACTGCGGTCGGCGCGGGCTTCCGACTGACTGCGAAACCAAGGAAGACGAGGATTCGTATGCTGCAAATACGCGGTCAGCCCCATCAATGTATTCCATACCGCGAAGGGAACGACAAAGCCCCACACAATTGCGAGCGCGGGCGACGGTTGCCGATCCCAGATCGCGAGCGCCACAAGACCTGTCCACGAGACGGCCACCCAAAGGCCAAGCAGTGCGAAGTCCAACCAGGCAGGCACACGCTTGGCGGCCGGAGTGCTCCGACGTGGAAAATACTTGTCTTTCCACCAGCGTTCGAACAGGTAATAAAGGCCGAAGCCGGGTACGCTGCGATAACAACGTTCGACGATGCGCCGCCAGCGCGGCAGGGAACGGTATTCCGTTACGCTCAGGGGCGAGAATGAATTCAGGCCACGGACATTTGTGAATTGGTGGTGCAGCCGATTGTGCTGGATAACCCAGAGCGTGTAATTGTGAAGACAGGGGAGAAATGCGATCCGCGCCAAGCCTGCATTTGCCTTACCGCTAGTCACGAGGCTCTTATGTGCCGCGTCGTGCCCCAGGATGAACAGAGTCGATGTGGCGGTACCCGCGACAACAGCACCGATTATCTTGAGCCACCAGACCTGCCCAAGGACCGCGGTCACTACACCTGTCGCATAGAGGGCGATATCGAACGCAAATGCTGCAACCGAGATCGCGTCGTTCGGCTGTGCGTAGACGTCGGATGCCTCGCGGATCAGCTTTTCGCGTGTCGTGTCGACCATGAACGTGTTTTCCCGGCTGCCAGCACAGTTTAGCGGACCAACTGCAAAGGGACTAGGTGGACGCTGGCTTTCCCGACGTGAATCTATCTGGCACAAACATTGCTTAAATCGGGGTTAGATGGCGTTCCACGTCCATACCCCCTAGAATGAAGCGTTTTACAGCCAGGCATTGGAAGAAATTGAATGATCACCTGACGCGGGTGCGCGCCCACGTTACGGATTTTGTTCGGGGAATCTACGCCCGCACGGACCCGCCCGAGTTCGAGCAGGGTCTGATTCGCCTTGTCGCCGGCGCGATTGTGCTCGGCGTATTTTCCTGGTACGCGAACCGCGACGGCCGAATCGACGCGACGGAGTCGCACGTTTATATCGCGACCGTCACTTACTTCGTCCTAGGCATCGTCATTCAGGCACGAATTCTGTGGGCCGGCCGCGTGTCCGTCATCCGGCGATATGTGGGGATGATCGTCGACAACGCCGGGATCACCTATTTCATGGCGATGATGGGCGAGGCAGGCGCGGTCATGTTCGGCCTTTACTTGTTCATCATCTTTGGCAACGGGTTCCGTTACGGGCGAGTGTATCTCCACGTCTGTCAGGCCATGTCGCTCGTTGGCTTCGGCTCGGTGCTGTTACTCGACGACCATTGGGGTAGCAGCAGAAGCATTGGGTTCGCGTGCTTCTTCGCGATCCTTGTCTTGCCGTTCTACGTGAGCGTACTTGCACAACGGATCACCGACGCAAAGAAACGCGCGGATGAGGCGAACAAGGCCAAGGGCCGCTTTCTGGCCAATATGAGCCACGAAATGCGGACGCCCCTCAACGGCGTCATCGCCATGGCGGATGTGCTGCGCGAGACGAATTTGAGCGAGTCGCAACGCGAGATCGTCGACACGCTCGGCACATCGGCCAACCTGCTACTCGCGCAGATCGAGGATGTACTCGACGTAGCGAAGATCGAGGCCGGTCGGGTACAAATCGAGAAGCGGCCCTTTGATCTGGGCAAGCTGCTCACCAGCACGGTCAAGGTCGTCTTGCCGCAAGCGCGGTACAAGGGTCTTGCGGTCAATACCGACATTTCGGGCGACGTAGCACGCTGGTTCGCAGGCGACGCGCACCACTTACGGCAGGTGCTGCTAAATCTGCTCGCGAACGCCGTCAAATTCACCGAGCGTGGCGAGATTGTGCTGCGCGTTCATGTGGTAACCAGCAACGCCGAGGGCGGGCTGCTCCGGTTCGAGGTGAAAGATACCGGCATTGGGATACCAACAGCAAAGCAGGTAGAAATCTTCGAACCCTTTGCTCAAGCCGACGACTCGATCACTCGCGTCTACGGCGGAACCGGCCTCGGTACGACTATCGCCCGGCAACTCGTCACGCTCATGGGTGGCGAGATAGGCCTGCAGAGCGCCGTTGGCGTCGGTAGCACGTTTTGGTTCGAGCTGCCGCTTGCTTACGGCGAACCTTCGGGTCTCGATTTTACCGAAGAGATCGCGACACAGAATCGAAGCGCTACCGCAGCGGCATCCCTTGGCGCGGGACACCCGGCGAAGGTCACGAAGATCCGCGGGGCGCGCATCCTCGTTGCCGAGGACAATCCGACGAATCAGCGGATCACGCAGCTAATCTTGGAAAGCGGCGGCCATCGGCCGACTATCGTGGACAACGGCGAGGCCGCACTCGACGAACTGGAGCGCGGAAGCTTCGATCTGGCGCTGTTCGACCTATCAATGCCTGTAGTGAGTGGACTTGAAGCCCTTAAGCTCTACCAATTCACAACGGCCAAGCCAATCCCCGTTCTGATCCTATCGGCGAACGTCACGACCGATGTCATCGCCGACTGTCAACATGCCGGGTGCGCCGAGTTCGTACCGAAGCCGGTGCGCGCGAGCGCACTGTTGGACGCGATTGAACGGCACCTTGCCGGGGCCGCCGATCACGCTGCTCCTGTGGCGCCACCGCCCGCGCGCACGGAAGACCGGCCCGCGCTGACCTTGATTGGCACGCCGGTGGTTGACGCCGGCGTTCTGGAGGATCTCGGCCGGCTATCGACTGACCCGACGTTTGTCGAGAGATTGATTGGCGGCTTCCGCAGCGATACCGACAAGTTGGTCAAGACCGTCGCGGATGGGCTCGCGAGCCGCAATTTCGAAGCGGTCAAGGATGCCGCCCATGCGCTGAAGGGCGGCGCGGGCAGTGTCGGCGCTGTTCAATTAGTTCAGCTCGCGTCGCGCTTCGAGAAAGCAACGCACGATACTTTGCGCCTTAAGACAGCTGCCTGGACGGAAGAACTCGCCCGGACAGCAGAGGCAACGCTGAGCGCGCTGTCGACGCATCTGGAGAAGCACCGCAGGCAAACGGGCGCTTGAACAATCCAAGCGCCCTGAATCTTCATGTCGCGCTCTGACTTGCGCGACAACAGGGGCGATCCGCCGTTTCGATTGCGATTCGCAGAGCTTCTGTCAGCCGGCGCGGACAAGCGGCGTTACCGTCGACGACACGAGCTCAAGATCCGCATTCTTGTTCTGAGCGCGCACAAGGCGCTCCATCATCTTGAGGTCGCGTTCGGACAGCCGAAGCGCGGCGTCCGCCCAGATACTGGCGACGCGCATCAGCTCGTCGTGCGTGACGGGTTCGATTTCGCGCCGAACCATCTCGACCGCGCGCCGTCCATTCGCCGCGCGAGCATGCTTTTTCACAAAGCTGTATACCGCGGCCTCGCCACAATCGTCGGGCGCGAGAACATCCACCACACCGAGGTCGTACAGCTGACGACCGGTGTACATGTTCCCAGTGGTAATGAGTTCTTCCGCGGTGCGGCGCCCCACCTTCCGCGCAAGAAAACTGTACGCTCCCATGCCCGGAAAGAGGTTGAACAGGATCTCTGGAAATCCCATGCGGACCGATTCTTCCGCGATAAGCACTGACGCTGAAAGCGCGCACTCGAAGCCGCCACCAAGCGCGTCACCTTGCACCAGCGCGATCGTAGTCAGCGGCAAATCGCAGTTCCGCGACCAAGGGTAGAGGTTGTCGACACACCGACGAGCATACTGAAGCAGCATTTCGCGATCTCTGTGTGCAATCGCTTCGCGAAAGAGCGACAAGTCGCCGCCTAAGTTGAAGATCCCAGGGACCTTCGACGCTATCACTGCATAGTTGATCGGATGCTCCTGGCCCTTGTTCCAAACAATGCCTCCCGGTTGCACGATTGAGTCGACGTAGGCACGCAACTCGGAAAGCAATTGTGGGTTGAATGTCGGCCGCGGTTTCGGGTTCATGAAGCCCCACATCACGCCGTATTCGACATCGAATCGAGTTTCGACTTGTGTCCACTGCGTCTGGGGGAAAAACCGAACTTCTGCCATGGCGTTCATGCTTCACTCCTTCCGGGCGGGCGGGATCGAAGGGCTTGATTCAGGCGCACAGCGACAAGGGCCTATTGAGCATTGTGGCAAACAAGCCGTGACAATTCCAGCGAGAACTTGCGCTGGCTCAAACTAACCGCTGGAATTTCCTGGATTCATACAC
>WNGF01000265.1_pt1 | contig 93818 bp, 67 predicted proteins | sample 5400641 | NCBI WGS metagenome assembly WNGF01 (sample SAMN13153371, study PRJNA577476) | soil metagenome | isolation source: 80 cm soil or saprolite under grassland replicate 2 | place: USA:California | collected 2016-06-15 | reverse complement strand
GCCGGTCGCCTACGATGCCCGGACCAACTACCCGCTGGTGCTCTTTCTGCACGGAGCCGCCGGCAGCGGCGATGACAACGCCCGCCAGTTCCGCGGTGGCAACGAGGTGCCACCGCTGGCTCTGATCGCCGAGTCGGTGCAGGCGAAGTATCCCTGTTTCGTCCTGGTCCCGCAGTGTCCGCGCACCGATAGCTGGGCCAGTGACGACGCGCAACCGACCGAGACGGTGCGCCTGACCCTCGCGGCCATCGAGATGTTGCGCCACGAGTTCAGCCTCGACCAGCAGCGGCTTTATCTCATCGGCGTGTCCATGGGCGGCCATGGCGTGTGGGAATTGGCCGCCAGGTTCCCGAAAATGTTCGCCGCCGTCGTGCCCATTTGTGCCGCGGGCGATCCCGCCAAGGCCGCGAGAATCAAAGAGCTCCCGATTTGGTGTTTCCACGGAGCCTCCGATCCGCTCGTCAGCGTCGACTACGCCCGGGCCATGATCGCCTCGTTGCGCAAGGCTGGCGGCCATCCGCGCTATACGGAGTATCCAGGCGTCGGCCATGACGCCTATCGGGGCGCGTTCCGGGAGCCGGATTTGTTGCCATGGCTCTTTGCGCAGAATCGTCGCCAGTGAAGCTTGTCCGCGCTTGCGGCTGGACCATCAGGTGGGTGCATCGTTTTGCGCGGTTCTACATCTCAAGGACGCCAGCTTTGAGCCGCGGAGTGGCGTCAGAAAGTAGCCCGTGAGCCGTGGGAGGTGGCGCAATGGAGGCGAAGCCCCGGCAGGGGCGACAGAAACAAGGGTCGCAATTCTTTCGCCGCTTCGCGGCTCTTGCCCTTCAATGCCGATTCCCCCACGGCTGGCGCCGTGGGCTACTTTCTGCCGCTGCTCCGCAGCTAGCGGCTTGGACTCCGCTCCCCCAACTGAGATGCGCCCTCATCCGGACGAGGCGTGTTTGCAGGCTTGACACCCTCCCATCGCCTGCCTATCACCTCACCATGGCCGCAAAGACCCCAAACCCAGGGAGAAGAAAATGAATACCCCGCAAACCCGCCGTGAATTCCTCGCCGACGTCGGCCGCGGCATGCTCCTCGCCACGGTTGGCGCCGGCACCGCCTCCGAACTCGGACTGGCCAACGCCTTCGCGGCCGACGCCCCCGATCGCCTGGACTTCGGCCCGCTCGAATCGCTGGTTTGTCTCATGCAAGAGACGCCGGCCAACCAACTCCTGCCGGCGCTCGCCCGGCAGCTCAAAGGCGGTACCGAACTGCGCCGACTCCTGGCCGCGGCGGCCCTGGCCAATGCCCGCACTTTCGGCGGGGAAGATTACGTCGGCTTTCACACCATGATGGCCCTGGCTCCCTCCTGGCACATGGCGCGCGAACTGCCCGAACCGCTGCAACCGCTCCCCGTTTTCAAGGTGCTTTACCGGAACACCAATCGCATCCAGGAAAAAGGCGGTCGCAAAGAGGAAGTGCTCCATCCGGTCAAGCCGGCGACCTTGCCCGAAGGACGGCCGGGTGGTGACGCGTTGCGCGAGGCGGTCCACCACAAAGACGTGGCCGAAGCCGAGCGCACTTTCGCGGCCTTGGCCCAACTCAGCGCGGATGACGCGCTCAACAACCTCCTTTATGCCGTGCAGGAAAACACCGAAGTTCACCGCGTGGTCCTGCCCTATCGCGCCTGGGACCTGCTCGATCTCATCGGCAAGGACCAGGCCCACACCCTCCTGCGCCAGTCCGTCCGTTACTGCGTCCGCGCCGAAGCCGGACAGCGCTCCCCATCCTGGGATGAACCACGCACGCTCCTGCCCAAGGTGCTCGAACAACACCGCCTCCTCGGACGCTCCCCCGGCACCCGCAGCGCCGAAGACAAGTGGATCGAGGAGCTTAGTCAGACGATTTTCCTCTCCACGCCCCAACAAGCCGCCGAAGCCGCTGCCGCCGCGCTCGCCGCAGATTTTTCCCCGGCCGCCGTCGGTGAAGCGATTTCCGTCGCCGCCAACCAGCTCATCCTGCGCGACCAGGGCCGCGCGCCGCGCGAGGAGTCGCCCGGCAAACCGCCCGGCAGCGTCCACGGTGACAGCATCGGCGTGCATGCGTGCGATTCGGCGTGCGCGTGGCGCAACCTCGCCCGAGTCAGCAACGCGCGAAACACTTTTGCCTGCCTCATCCTCGGGGCCTATCAAGTCGCGCTCGACCGCACCGCGCGCGGCGGCGATTTCCTCCACTGGGAACCGCTCCCGATTCAACGGCACCTGGATCAAATCAAATCCACCGAGGGCGACGCGCTGCTGCGCGAAGCGGACGACGCGATCCGCCAGAACCTTCAAGCCCACGCCGCCGCCATCGTGCAGCGCTACGGTCAACTCGGCCACGCTCCGCGCCCGGTGTTCGACTTGCTCCTGCGCTACGCGGTGAGCGAAGACGGCGCGCTCCACGCCGAGAAATATTACCGCACGGTGACCGAGGAATTTGCCTCGACGCGCCCGGCCTTCCGGTGGCGTCAACTGGTGGCGCTGGCCCGCGTCACCGCCAGTGAATACGGCCGCCCCGCGCCGGGCATGGCGGAAGCCAGGGAATTGTTGAAGGTGTGAGTCAGCGTTCGAATCAAGCGGTTCGTTGCGATCGGGATTGCCAATTTGCTCGGGGACGTTAATAGCGGAGGCCCATTTACGGCGTTCGGACCGGGGATCTAACCTGCATCTGGCAGCAGACCACGGATGGCCCGGAGCGGCAGAGCCGCAACCAAAGTTCCTGAGCCACGGATGGAACACGGATTAAACACGGAAAGAGAAAGCGCTCTGATGGCTTTGGAAAAAGAGGAGATCACGGAGAAGATAAGCTCGCAGCTTCACCGGAAAGGCCTCTTTTGGGAATCCGTGTTCCATCCGTGTTCCATCCGTGGCTCGCCTGAAAATCTTGTCGGAAATGAAAGATTTCTTCTTATAGTGGTACGGATTTCACGGATGACTAGATGGCGAACTGGTCGCTATTCCACAAAAAAACATCATTGAAATGCGTCGATCCGTGCTCCAACTCCTGTGTGGGTCGCAGAGGCTCTGAACTCAACAGGTCGTCCGCCGTGAAGCTCACCAGCTTCCACGTGACGCCCCCCAACAACTGTCTACCGCTCGCGGTCGAGCGGAAGAATCCTCTCCTGCGCCCATCCTTGGCTTAATCCTTCGTTTAGCCTTGCAGTGATGACCACTTTCGGAGATAGACGGTTCCAGTTGGCGTTCCCGAATGAGTCGACGCGGTGTTGTGCAAGAAAGGATTCACAGGAATGAATGCATCGATTGTACACAAGGTAACACTCGGCGCCCTCGCGGCGGGATTGATCTCTAGCGGTTCAGTGGCCGGGGCGGAAGGGAACCAATCCGGTCGGTTGCCCCCGCCGCTTTTCAGTGACCTGGGTCACTATCATCATCCCATTTCCACGAAATCGAAATTGGCGCAGCGTTACTTCGACCAGGGGCTGATCCTCGTTTACGGTTTCAATCATGCCGAGGCGATTCGTTCGTTCGAAGGCGCGGCCAAAACGGATCCGGAATGCGCCATGGCTTACTGGGGCATCGCTTACGCCTACGGCCCGAACATCAATGTGCCGATGGACGACAAGGCCGTGCCGAAGGCGTGGGAGGCCGTGCAACAGGCCATGGCCTTGCGGGCCAAGGCCAGCAAGAAAGAGCAGGCCTACATCGACGCCCTGGCCAAACGCTACGCGCCGGAGCCGGTCAAGGATCGCGCTCCGCTGGATCAGCACTACGCCGAGGCCATGAGCGAAGTGGCCCGGCAATATCCCGACGATCTGGACGCGCAGACGCTGCTGGCGGAAGCGCTCATGGACACCTCGCCTTGGAATTACTGGCAGGCGGACTTGACGCCCAAGCCCAACGCGGCCCAAGCGCTCAAGGTCATCGAATCGGTCCTCTCCCGCGTGCGGCAGCATCCAGGCGCGGACCATCTCTATATCCATTTGGTTGAAGCCGGGCCGCATCCGGAAAAGGGGGTTCCCAGCGCCGATCGGCTCGGGAAATTCGCGCCCGGCGCCGGTCACCTCGTCCATATGCCCTCGCATATTTACGTGCGGGTGGGCCGTTATCACGACGCGGCCACGGCCAACGTGCTGGCCTCCCGGGCGGATGAGTCCTATCTCAGCCAGTGCAAGCAGCAAGGCGCCTATCCCGGCGCCTATTATCCGCACAATGTCCATTTCCTCTGGTTCGCCACCGCCCTCGAAGGGCGCAGCCAGGACTCGATCCAGGCGGCGAAAAAAGTGTCGGCCTATACCACCGAACTGCGCTGCGGCGCCCTCGAAGGCCCACGACAGCGCTATCTGCCTCTGCTCGCTTTCGCGCGCTTTGGCCGGTGGGATGACATCCTGCAATGCCCGACGCCCGGCCCGGATTATCCCTTCGACGGCGTCATGTGGCATTACGCGCGGGGCATCGCCCTGGCCGCGAAAGGCCGGGCGGAGGAAGCCGCCCAGGAATACTCCGAGCTCGCCGAGCTTGAGAAGAGTGACAAAGTCCGGGCCATGGACAATCCGCATTTTCCGGGGACGAAGATTCTGTCCATCGCCGACGAGGTGCTGGCGGGCAAAGTCGCGGGCGCGCGCGCCGCCCACGACGAGATGCTGCAGCACTTGCGCAAGGCGGTGGCATTGCAGGATGCGATCTCCTACATGGAGCCGCCCTATTGGTATTATCCTTCGCGCCTGTCCCTCGGCGCCGCCTTGCTCAGGACCGGCCAGCCCGCCGAAGCCGAGAAGGTGTTCCGCGAGGATCTGAAAGAATTTCCGGAGAATGGCTGGACCCTCTTCGGCCTGGAACAGAGCCTGCGCCAGCAGGGCAAGACAAGTGAAGCGAGCCAAGCGCAGCGCCGGTTCGAGAAAGCCTGGAAACACGCGGATGTACAGCCGGAGTTGGCCTGGTTTTGAAGCAGCGGTGAGCAGTAATCAGTAATCAGTAATCAGTAATCAGCGAATCAGTAATCAGCGAATCAGTAATCAGCGAATCAGTAATCAGCGAATCAGTGAGTCAGTAATCAGTGAGTCAGTAATCAGTGAATCAGTAAATCAATCTCAGCAGGCCTGAGACAAAGGGGTGATAACTTCAACACCTGCAGAAAAAGACAAAAGCTAATCCCCTCACTAATTACCTAATCCCAGATTACTGATTACTGATTACTGATTACTGATTACTGATTACTGACTCACTGATTACTGATTCGCTGATTACTGACTTACTGATTCACTGACTCCCCGCCCGCTCAGAACCCCTTCCCCCTCGTCTTGGTTTTGATGCGGCAAAGGAACATGTCGGCGGTGATGTAGAGGGTCGAGCCGTCGTCGCCCCAGGCACAGTTGGCGGTGGCCTCGCCGGTGTTGATCGTGCCGAGATGCTTGCCTTCAGGGGAGAAGACGAACACGCCGCCCGGACCCGTGGCAAAGAGGTTGCCGGCCGCGTCCACTTTCATGCCGTCGGGCAGGCCCTTCTTGTCCGGCCCGACCAGCGCGGTGACGTCGAAGAAAACACGGCCATGATCGATCGTGCCATCCGGCTTGACGTCGTAAGCCATCCAGACGGCCTGCTTGGGATCGGAGTTGGCCACGTAGAGAATGGTTTCGTCGGGCGAGAGGGCAAGGCCGTTCGGGCGGCTCATTTGGTCAGTCAGCAGAGTCAGTTCGCCGTTTGGCTTGAGACGGTAGACGCCCTGGAAAGAGAGTTCCTTGCCGACATCGTTGTTGGTTCCGAGCAGTCCGTATGGCGGGTCGGTGAAGTAAAGGTCCCCATTGGATTTGTAAACCAGGTCGTTCGGGCTGTTGAAACGGTTGCCCATGAATTTGTCCGCGAGGGTGACGTGGCGTCCGTCTTTCTCCAGGCGACCCACCCGGCGATCGCCATGTTCGCAAAGGACGAGCCGGCCGTGCGCATCGGTGGTCAGGCCATTGGAACCGGGTTCGCCGCCGCGCGGTGTTTTCCCGGTATAACCACTGGGTTTAAGGAAGACGCTCACGCCCTCGCCCTCTTTCCAGCGATAAACCGTGTTGCTCGGGACATCGGAGAAGAGGACGTAACCACCCAGGAGCCACGAGCTCGGGCCCGAGGAGACCGGCGCCTGGCCTGGCTTGATCCAAACCGGTCCTTCGGACCAGTCGAAGCCGGACGCGAGTTTTTGGATGGGGGCGGTGCGTTCGATCAGGGTGAGAAACTTGGGATCATTGACTTCGAGGGACCCGAACGATTCGCCCTGGTGAACCTGGATGAGGCCCGGGAGGGACGATCGGCTGTGCTGGCAAGCGGCGAGCAGAACGGTGCTGAGGGCCAGCATTGCGCTGAAGGTGCGTGTCGCGTTCATAGATTGTCCTGGATTCGCGAGTAGAGTTGAGGACGCGGCCGCGAAGGGTCAAGGAAAACCACCGGGGCATGGGCCGGGAACATCGCAAAACTTTGGACGTGAGCTGGGACCATGAACCGGGGCGCGGCCGGTCCCCGGCCGCAGCGTGTCGCCAGCGGAGAGGCTTCAGGAAAACCCGGAAATCCCGAAGGAACCAGACCAGGCAGAGCCCGACGCCGATTTCTCCGCATGAAATCATCAGGTCGCCGAAGCCAGCGGTGACATGGGCATCCAGGAAGGCCTTGACGTCGCTGCCGAGGAATCGCGTCGCGACTCGCCGGAAACTGATCACATTGTCCGCCAGATAAACGGTGATGGGATTCATGCCGTACCAGATGAAGACCTGACACCACTTCTGGTATTTCAGGACGTCGACGATGAGATAAAAGAGGCCGAGCAGGATGGCACTGTAGCCGCCGGCCACGAGCACGTAGGAGGAGGTCCAAATCTTCTTGATGACCGGGAATTGCGCGCCCCAGGCGAAACCGGCCATGACACCAATTACTCCGCTGGCAAAGAGCCAGGTGACTTTCCTGCGGTCGTCGATGCGCGAGTCTTTCAGGAGCAGTCCGGCCAGGACTCCGAGCAGGCAAGTGGCGATGGCGGGCAGGGTACTGAGGAGTCCTTCGGGATCCCATGTTTTGTCCCATTTCTTGCCGGGGAGATATTTTTGGTCGACGTAGTTGGCGAGGTTGAGGCCGGGCTCGAACACGCCTTTGAGGGTGTTGGTCGATGTCCAGTTGAGTTGGGCGGTGTTGGTGGCCGTCATGCTGGGGCTGAGGAGTTGGCCGGAAGCGTCGACGGGCCGCAGATCCGGAAAAGGAACCAAGGCCAGCAACGCCCAGTAGCCAACGAGCAAGGCGGCGGCCATGGCGATGATTCCTCGCCTGGGCAGGAAGCAATAGATGAGACTGCCGAAGAAATAGCAGAGGGCGATGCGGTTGAGCACCCCGAGCAGGCGGATGTCCGGCCAGGGGTTGGCAAAGCCGCCGGAGTAGAACAGGGCGATGGCGAAGAGGAGAACGGATCGGCGGAGGATCCGCTTGACGGCCTCCGCGCGCCCCTCCTGTTCGATCGTCCGACTGAGGGAGAGCACGAGCGACACCCCGACGATGAACACGAAGAGGGGGAAAATCAGATCATAAAAGCGGAAGCCGGCCCACGCGACGTGCTCCAGCTGGCTGGAGAGGCGTTTCACGAAGTCCGACTCGCTCAAGCCACCCAGCGCGGCGGCGAGCGAATCCCCGCCCATAATCCAAAACATGTCAAAGCCGCGCAGGGCATCGAGGGAGACCAGGCGGGAAGGGGCGGAGATTTCGGATTTTGGATTTTGGATTTCGGATTTCAATTTGGGCCAGGGATGAGGGGTTGGTCAGGGTTGTTGGCGCAGATCGACGCACACCAGCTTGTCTTTGCTGCGCGCATAAAAAAGTCCGTCGGAGAGCGCGGGATAGGCTCGCACGACGAACGGCAGGATTTGCGCGCGGTCGACGGGCTTGAAGCCGGCGGGCGTGGCGGGCGCGCGGAGCAGTTCGCCTTGCTCGGTGAGCACGAGCAGTTGGTCGTTGGCGAGGGTGACGGTGCCGGCTTTCAGACCGTTTTCGCGCCAGCGCACTTTGCCGGTGCGAAGTTCGGCGCAGCGCAGTTCGCAGCCGTGCTCCTGGCGGCCGTCGAAGCCGTAGAGAAAGCCCTGGTGATGCACGCTGGTGGCGTAATGATTGGAGAGGACGCCGTCGGCCGCCCAGATCTTCTCCAGGCCGTTTTCCTTGAAGCGGAGGAGGGTGGCGCCGGTGCCGTAGCTGGCGGAGAGGAAAATGAGATCGTCAATGATGAGCGGGGTCGCGGCGCTGACGGAGGACTCCATGGGCGGGCGCCAGGGATAGCGGCAGATCTCTTTGCCATCAGCGGGTTGAATCACCGCCAGCGCGGCGCGCGTCAGGCCGAACACGCAACGCTTGCCGCCCACCGTCGCGGCGACCGGGGAGGAACAGCTTGCTTCGTCCTCGGTCGCCTTCCAAAGAACCTCCCCCGAGCGCAGGTTGAAGGCGACGAGGCCGGCGCCGTTCTTGCCGCCGAGAATCACCATCACGGCCTCGCCTTCGACGAGCGGGGAACAGGCCATGCCGAAGAAACCTTTGCCGGCCCGGAAGGTGGTCCTGCTGTCAACGCCCCACTTTTTCTCGCCCGTGTCGAAAGCCCAGCAGTGCAGCAGGCCGTCGGCGCCGAAGGTGAGCACGCGGTTTTCGGAGATGGTCGGCGTGGCGCGCGGGCCTTCATCGAAACCGAAATCATCTCGATACCGGGTGGGGTAATCGGTCTTCCAGATTGGCTGGCCGGACCGGGCGTCCAGGCATTCGACGGTTTCCCGGTCGGCCAGACGATGGAAGAGGATGAGCCGGTTGCGGCTGACGGCGGGTCCGCTGAAGCCTTCCCCCACCTTGCGTTGCCAGAGGAGCGGCGGGCCCTCCTTGGGCCACCGTGGCGCCAGGTTGGTGACGGAGCAAGCGCCGTTGCGATCTGGACCGAGGAACTGCGGCCAATCGGCCGAGGCACGCTCCAGCCCGAGGGCGAAGCCGCAGCAGGCGAGCAGCCAGACGCGGAAACGAGTTCTTAGCGCAACTGGGTTGGCCGATGGACGCCAGGCGTTCGCTCTCATACCGGTGACGCGCAGGAGAGTGACGGCGTGGATTGGCCGCCGCAAGTCAATAGTCGACCGGAACAGTTTTATATCGCAAATAAGGGCGAGCTAAGGTGGAATCTCGCGCGTTATACAGCTTGAACCGCGACCGCATAGAAAGGCCAGTTTGATGAACACGAGCGCTGCCGAACCGCCATCGACCAATCCCTCCGATGCCGACATCAAGGCCGTCGAGAACCTCAAATCCGCCTGCGCCAGCATCAAGTCCGAGTTGAGCAAGGTCATTGTCGGCCAGGAAACAGTGGTGGACCAGGTCCTGATCGCGATTCTCACCCGCAGTCATGCGCTGCTCGTCGGTGTGCCGGGGTTGGCCAAGACGCTGCTGGTCTCGACCCTTTCGCAAACCCTGCATCTCTCCTTCAAGCGCATTCAATTCACACCCGATCTCATGCCCAGCGACATTACGGGCACGGAGGTCATCTACCAGGATCCGGCCACCAACCAGCGCGAGTTCCGTTTCCTCAAGGGTCCCATCTTCGCGAACATGATCCTGGCCGACGAAATCAATCGCACGCCGCCCAAGACGCAGGCCGCCATGCTCGAAGCGATGCAGGAGCGCAAGGTCACCGTCGGCGGCAATGACTTCAAACTGCCCGACCCGTTCTTCGTCCTGGCCACGCAAAATCCGATCGAGCAGGAAGGGACCTACCCGCTCCCGGAGGCGCAGCTGGACCGTTTCATGTTCATGATCCTGGTGGACTACCCGTCGAGCGCCGAGGAAATCCAAATCATGAAGATGGCCACCGGGGTCGTCGGCGAAAAGCCATCCGCCGTGCTCACCGAACAGGCGATCCTCAACCTGCAACAAGTCGTCCGGCGCATGCCGGTGGCCGAGCACGTTTACGCCTACGGGGAGAAGCTGGTGCGGGTCACCCGGCCCAAAACGGCGGAGGCGCTTGATTTCTGCAAGAAATGGCTGACCTGGGGCGCCGGGCCGCGGGCCGGGCTGAACCTGATCCTGGCGGCTAAAGCCCGCGCCATGCTGCACGGCCAATTCTACGTGAGCTGCGATGACGTGGCCGCGGTGGCCCCGCCGATTTTCCGTCACCGCATCATCCCGAACTTCTCCGCCCAGAGCGAAGGGGTGACGAGCGACGACATCACCGGCCGGATCCTCGCCGCGGTGCCGAAAGATGAGAAGCTGAAGCCTTGACGTGATCGCATGGCCCAGCCCGATCCTTCCCGACTGCTCGACCCCGTCGCCATCTCCCGGGCCGAATCGCTCGGCCTCAACGCCCGCTACATCGTCGAGGGCTACATGGCCGGCGAACACCAGTCGCCTTATCGGGGCTTTGCCGTCGAGTTCGCGCAACACCGCGAATACACGCACGGAGACGACCCGCGGCATCTGGATTGGAAGGTCTTCGGGCGCACCGACCGTTACTACATCAAGCAATACGAGCAGGAAACCAACTACGTCGCCCACGTCCTGCTCGACGGGAGCGAGTCGATGAAATACGGCTCGGGCGCGTTGAGCAAACTGCATTATGGGAAAATGATCGCCGCCTGCCTGGCCTACCTGATCCTGCACCAGCGCGACGCGGTGGCCCTGGCGCTCTTCGACACCACCGTGCGCGATTATACCCCGCGCTCCGACAACCTGGCGACGATCCACAAGCTCATGACCAAGCTGGCCGCGTTCGAGCCGAAAGAGCAAACGAACATCGCCGCCGTGCTCCACGACATGGCGCGACAAATCCGGCGCAAAGGCATCGTCATCGTGATCAGCGATTTCTTCGACGACGAGCCGCAGGTGCTCGACGGCATCCAGCACCTGCGCTTCGGGGGCAACGAGGTCGTGGTCTTCCACGTGATGGACCCCTACGAACTGGAGTTCCCCTTCACCGGCCTGGTGGAATTCGAGGGCCTGGAGCAAATCCCGAAACTGCTCACGCGACCGGCTGAAATCCGGCAGAGCTATTTGCGCGAAGTCGAGTCCTTCCGCTGGCGCATGCGCGAGGGCTGCGAGAAGAACCAGTGCCATTACACGCTGGTCAACACCGCGCAGCCGCTCCATGAAGTGCTCAGCGCCTACCTGGCGTTCCGGCTGAGGACGACGACGCGCTGAGCGTGAGCGATGCCCGATGGCCGATGGCCAATGAGCAATGAGCAATGAGCAATGAGCAATGAGCAATGAGCAATGAGCAATTAATGACCAATGACGAAGACCCAAGGAATCAGGAGCTCGCAATGAGGCAAGACTAAAGAAGTCCCCATGAGAAATGCTCAATTAGCCTGCGCCCTGTGGACGACCGGCGAAGCGCTAGGTGCTCGGCTGATCATGGGTCATCGGAACCTGGTCATTGATTGCTCATTGCTCATTGCTCATTGCTCATTGCTCATTGGCCATCGGTCATTCGCTGGTCATCGGTCATTCTCCCCCCGCTCTCCGCACTGACCATGTCTTTCCTGAATCCCATCATGCTGGGCGGTCTGGCGGCGATCTCCATTCCCATCATCATTCATCTCTGGCACCGCCGGCGCTTCCAAAAGGTGGTGTGGGCGGCGATGCGATTTATCCAGGCGAGCATCGAAAAAAACCAGAAACGCATGCGGCTCGAGGACATGATCCTGCTGGCCCTGCGCTGCCTGCTCCTCGCCCTGCTGGCGCTGGCCCTGGCGCGGCCGGCGATTCTCTCCACCGCCACCGGCGCATTCGGCCAATCGAAAGTCACCGGCGTGATCCTCCTCGACAACTCCCAGAGCATGGGAATGAGCGACGGCACCGCCACCCGTTTCGACCAGGCCAAGCAGGCCGCCGAAGCCGCGCTCGACTCCATGCCGGCCGGCAGCGCCACCGCCTTGCTCTTCGCCAGCGACACGGTCCACGCGGCCATCCCCGAACCAACTTTCGATTTCAACCTGGTCCGAAAAATCCTGCGCGAAGCCCCGCTCACCGACCGGGCCACCGATGTTTTCCCCGCGCTGCAGAAAGCCATCGACACGCTGAAGGACCGCCTCGCCTTGCGCAAGGAGATTTACCTCGTCACCGACGGCCAGGCGTCCGGCTGGCGGCAACTGACCGAAATCCAGCGCGCCCTCGAGCGAAGCAAGACGGAAATCAAGACTCACATCATCCTGGTCAACGAGCACGAGGAAAAAAACCTCGGTGTGACCGAACTTCGTCTGGCCAGCGGGCTTAGCCCGGTGAATCAGCCGGTGCGCTTCGAGGCCAAGGTCACCAACTTCGGCAAGCAGGAAGCGCGCAACACCCGCCTCAGTTTGAGCGTGGACAGCGAGCCGCCGAGCGACGAGTTCCTGATCGACACGCTGGCCGCCGGCGCGACCAAGGGCATCACCCTCTTCGCCAAGTTGCGCAGCGAGGGGTTTCACAGCCTGACCGCGCGCATTCCCGCAGACCGCCAGCCGGCCGACGACACCCGCACGGTGGCGGTGCGCGCGATCAAGGAAGTCAAGGTCCTGCTGGTGGACGGCGATCCCGGAAACGAGCCGCGGGACAGCGAGGTGTTTTTTCTCAAACACGCCCTCGTGCCCGTCCCGCCCGCGTTGGCGGCGGACTACTTCATCAAAACCACCACCGCCACCGTGCCCGAATTATCCCAGGCGCGCCTGGACGACTTCGACGCCATGGTGCTGGCCAACGTGACCGATTTCGCGGAAGCGACCTTGCGTGCCCTGGAGAATTATCTCCGACGCGGCGGCGGCCTGATCGTCTTCCCCGGCAGCCGGGTGAACGCGGGATTTTACAACGAGCAGCTCTGCCAGCGCCGGAAGCTATTGCCCGCCGAGTTCGGCCCGGCGCGCGGGCAGGAGGACCAGGAAGACCAGTTCCTGACTTTTCAGGCAAAGGATTATGAGCATCCGATCGTTTCAATCTGGAACGACCCGGGCTCCGGCCAACTGGCGAGCGCGCGTTTCTTCAAGCACTACGAGTTGAAGCCGGCGCCGTGGGAAACCGGGAAGATGGGCAAGCGGGAAGCCGAGCCAGCGCCGGTCCAGGTGATGGCATCATCGCGGCCTTCCCGGGATCACGTGAGCGAGGCTGGGATCCCTCAAGTCGTGCTCAAGTACGCCGACGGCACGCCCGCCGTGATGGAGCGGACCTGGGGCCTGGGGCGGGTGGTGCAATTCAGCAGCACCGCCGACACGGCCTGGAACGATCTGCCGGTGCGGCTGGCCTGGGTACCGCTCCTGCACCGCACGCTCGGCAGCATCGTGCAACGCCAGGACGAAGGCCTGAACATCCGCGTCGGCGACAAGTTCGTGCGGCGCGTTCCGACCGAGCTCCTCGAAAAGGACGCCACGATCTCCAGGCCGCGCCAGGCCGAAGTCGTGCGCGAGTTGCGCCGGATCGAGATGGTGAGCGGCTGGCCCACCCTGCAGTTTGACCAGACCGACCTGGCGGGCCTTTACCAGGCCAAGATCGACGACCCTGCCTGGACCCTCAAGTTCGCCGCGCGATCCGACCCGGCCGAGTCGAGTCTGGACGAGCTTTCGCCCGCCCAATTGAACACGCTGAAAGACGTGGCGACCGTCCTGCCCTGGTCGCCGAACCTGTCGTTGAAGGGCCTGGTCGAGAAGAGCCGGACCGGCCTGGAGTTCTGGCTGGGCATCGTGGTGGTTTGCCTGCTGTTGGCCGGGGTGGAGACATTCCTGGCCCAGTGGTTCAGCCGCTCGAAGTGAGCCCATGACCGAACTGCTGCTCAAACTCCTCGGTGTCCCGGCCAACGATGTCGTGCACATCGCGAAGGCTTCACTGGCGTTTCGCGGGGGGATGAGCACCGGCTGGTTCGTCCTGCTGTTCCTGCTGGCGGCCGCGCTGCTCGGCTGGATGTACCGGGCCAGTCCGGTCACCCTGCCCGCCTGGCGCAAACGCACCCTGGCCGCCCTGCGCGTCTTGTTCGTCGGGATGATGCTGGCGCTGCTCCTGCGGCCGGTCCTGGCTTTTACGGTCGAAGGGAGCGTCCGGCGCGTCCTGGTTCTGCTGCTCGACGGCAGTTCTTCGATGCAGATCGCCGACCCGCGCCTCGACCCCAATGATCAGAAGCGGGCCGCCATCGCCCGGAACCTGCTCGATCCGAAGGCCGGCCTCCGTCAAACGCTCGACCGCAGCCGGGCGCGCGAGTTCGAGCAAGTCTCCCGGATCGAGCTGACCAAGTCCGTCCTCAAGAACGAGCGGCTGAACCTTCTGCCGCGGCTCGACCGGGAGTTCGACCTCTCCGCCTTCAGCTTCGGCCGGGGTCTGGCGGAGATCTCGGCGCGCAAAGCGGGGGTGGCCGCCAACCCCTCCGCGCCGGAGGCGGACCAGAAAGAGAGCGCGGCCAGCTTTGACTGGGTGGACCGCCTCGACGCCAGCGCGCCCAGCACCGCGATGGGGGACGCCATTCGCGAGGTCATGAACCGAAAGCGCGGCCAGCCGCTGGCGGGCATCGTGCTCGTGAGCGACGGCGTGAACAACAGCGGCAGTCAACCGCGTGACGCCGCGGCGCTCGCCCGCCAGGAGGAAGTGCCGCTCTTCATCTACGGGGTCGGCATCACCAGCCCGCGCGACATCATCCTGCAGAATCTCTTCGCGCCGGACGTGACCTTCGTGAAGGACGAAGTGCCGGTGACAGTGCGCGTGCGCAGCCAGGGATTGCCGGGCGTGACGGCTGAGGTGCAGCTCAAGCTCGGGGACCAGGTCGTCGCGACCAGGACCATCACCTTCAGCGGGGATGGCGAACAGGTTGTGCCGATCAAATTCACGCCGCAGACGCTGGGGGAGTTTGACCTGACCGCCGGGATCGACCCGCGCCCGGACGAGACCGTCAAAGACAACAACAGCCGCAGCCAGCGCCTCAAGGTGATCGACGCGAAAATCAAGGTGTTGCTCGTCGACCAGTCGCCGCGCTGGGAGTTCAAGTATCTTCAGATGATGCTGCTGCGCGATCGGCGCATTGACTTGAAGTGTTTCCTGGTGGAGGGCGACAAGGGCATTACCCGCGCCGCCGGCACTCCCTATCTGCCCGAGTTTCCATCGCGCCGCGAGGAGTTGTTCAAATACGATCTGGTTATCCTGGGCGACGTGGACCCGAAGGTCCTCACCACGACGCACCAGGAGAATCTGAACAAGCTGGTGAGCGATTTTGGCGGCGGCCTGGTCGTCCTGGCCGGGAAACGTTTCATGCCGGCCAATTATCGCCGCACCGTCCTGGACAAGTTGCTCCCCGTCGAGTTCGATCCGCCGACCCTCGAGTCGACCCAGGACCCGGTGTCGGACAGGCCGATTCAGCTGCAACTGACGGCGGGCGGGCGCGCCAACCAGATGTTGCGCCTGTCGGACAAGGAAGAGGAGAACGTCAGCCTTTGGCGGCAACTCCCGCCGGTCTACTGGGTCGCGCGGGTCTCGCGCCCGAAACCCGCCGCCGAAGTGTTATTGGTGGATCCGGATCCCGCCAAGGAGTCGCGTTTCGGCAAGATGCCGGTTCTCGCCGTGCAGCAATACGGCTTGGGCCAGGTGATGTTTATCGGCACGGATAATCTCTGGCGTTGGCGGAAAAATGCGGGTGACTTTTACTATACGGCGGTCTGGGGCCAAATTGCCCAGCGCGTCTCGATTCAACGGCTGCTCGGCATCTCCAAGCGGACCCAACTCACCACCGACCGACAGAATTACCTCTCCGGGGATCGGGTCACGGTCTATGCGCGGCTCTACACCGGGGTCGGATTCGATCCCGTGCAGGAGCCGTCAGTGAAAGGCTCCTTCGGGCTCAAGGGTGGAACGGGCCCGCGGCCGGAAGTGATCCTGCGCCCCATCCCGGAGCAACCCGCGATGTACCGCGGAGAATTCATCGCGCCGACGGAGGGAGCCTACAACTTCTGGGTGGAGCTGGACCCGAACACGCCGCTGGATTTCAATGTGACCGAGCCGAAGTTCGAGTTCGGCGAAACCGCGATGAACGAGGGCCTGTTGCGGGAACTGGCCAGCAGCACCGGCGGCCAGTTCTTCCGGGAGGAAGACCTGCACAAGCTCCCCGACACGATCCGTGCGAAAACCGAGCGCGTTCGTTCGCCGATGGAAGTGGAATTATGGGCTTCCCCGCTCTATTTCCTCCTCATGCTGGGAGTGGTGACGGGGGAGTGGGTGCTGCGGAAGATGTCGCATTTGAAGTGACGGATCCCTCTTCAGCCAACTTGATGCCATGACGACCGTCGACGAGCCACCCTCCCCACCGCCTCCGGCGCCGCCCGCGCCGAGCCGGTTGCTCCGCGCCAAGCTCGACGCTCTGGGCCGGCGGCATGTCGCGGTGCACGCCCTGACCGGCCTGGCCATGGCCCTGGTCGTCGGCCTCGAGTTGCTCGCGCTGGCGCTGTTCCTGGATTGGTGGCTTGAGCTGCCCTGGGGCCTGCGCCTGGTTTCTCTCATCGCGCAATTGGGCGTGCTGGGCTACATCCTGGTCCGTTTTATTCTCCTGCCGATCGTGAGCCGGCCCGACGAGGATCAACTCGCCCTCATGGTCGAAAAGGCGCGGCCCGAGTTCCGCACCCGCCTGATCGCGGCGATCCAACTCGTCCGACCCGGCGCGGTGCCACCCGGGGTTTCCCGATCGCTGGTTGGCGCGCTGGTGGAGGAGACCGAAGCGTTGGCCCGGCCGAGCGACTTCCGCGACATTGTCTGCTCGGAGCGCCTGACCCGGCTGGGCGCGATGGCCGTCGTCGTCCTGCTCGTCGGCCTGATGGGCTTCCTCGCCGGCCGCCAGACCTGCGCCGATTTGCTCCGTCGCGTCTGTCTGGCCCGCATTCCTGTGCCGCGCAAGACCCACATCATTGTGCCGGAGGGGGACCGTCTCGTCGGGGTCGGGGATACCATCCGCCTGGAGGCATTCGTGCAAGGGATCATTCCCGCGCACGGCAAAGTGGAGATTAAATACCGCAGCCGCCGGGCGCAGGAATTTCCACTCGAACAAAACAGGGACAATCGCCTCAATTTCGCCCGAAAGCTGGAGAACGTGCAGGAGAGCTTCACCTACCAGTTTTCCCTCGGCGATGGCCTCAGCGAGATCCACCGCGTCCGAGCCATCCCGCGCCCGACGATTTCCGCGGTGGCCTGCGAACAGGAATACCCGGGCTACACCGGTTTGAAGCCCGTGCCACGCAGCCTGGGCGACCTGTCGCTCCTGGCCGGCAGTGTGCTCAAACTTCGCGCGACCGCCACCAAGGACATCACGAACGCCTCCCTCAAATTGGTCGGGTTGAACCGGGAATTGCCGATGAGCCTCAACCCGGAGAAGCCGCGGGAACTGGGCGGCCAATTTCTCGTGCCCGCGCAGGGCCTGGCGGGCTTCCAACTTCAGATGATTGACCAGGAAGGGATGGAGAGTCGTGACAACGCGATTTACCGCGTGGACATCCTGCCGGACAAGGTGCCGGTCGTCCGCATCACCTACCCTGACCGCAAGGAGGAATTAGTCACGCCCCAGGCCACCATGCGGATCGGTTTTGAGGCCAGCGACGACTTTGAGATCGCCCGGATCCGACTCCTCTACAAAATCGATACGGTGGAGAACGGCGCCGAGAGCATGGTCGAACTCGATCTCGAGGAACAGCATCCGCAGCGGGTGCGCCGCCGTTACGAATGGAGCCTTGGGTCGTTTGCGCCGCGGCTGAGCGAAGGCAGCACGATCGAGTATTGGGTCGAAGTCACGGACAACAACGACGCGACTGGCCCGGGCGTCGGCCGGACCGACCATCAACTGGCCAAGGTCGTGAGCGAAGCGGAGAAACGCGCCGACCTCTTGAACCGGGCGGGCGATTATCTCGGGAGCATCAGCGACGTCGCCGGCGATCAGGAAAAGCTGAACAAGGATCTTGGGCTGATTATCAAGGCGAAGGTGGGGCTGAAGTAACCGGGAAAAGTGATTTTGGAAGGGCTGTAAGCCGAATTCTGTCTGCCCGACCGGTACGCGACCCGCCGGGGAGAGAATCATTTGTCTGAGCAGCCAGTACCCGGGACCTGTCCCGCCGGAGCGGGAGCTGAAGCGGGCCGCTTCGTGGTCCCCTATTTGGCCTTGCTCCCGCTGGGGTTTTCCGTGCCTCCTCGATTACTCTTGGAGCGGTGGGCTCTTACCCCGCCTTTTCACCCTTACCGCGGCCCGTACCGCTGCCGCGGCGGTTTCGTTTTCTGTGGCACTATCCGTCGAAAAGTTCTTTCGAACCTTCCTCCCGCGTCTATCTCCGGCTGCGCCTCCTTGCGGGGGCGAAGGCAAAGTTACGCGGCAGCGCGCCCTGTGGAGTTCGGACTTTCCTCCCCCGGCTCGCGCCGGGAGCGATTCTCCGCCCTTCCAAAATCGGAAACAAGCTACGCCAAACCCCGCGGAGGGGTCAATGGGGATTTGCGATTGGCGCTTACTCAGCCGTGGCCAGGTCCATATCGCTGGTGTAATACAGGATGCGCCCGCAGTTTGGGCACGTGACGATTTCCTGTTCGGCCTGGCAGGTGACGACGACACTGCGGCTCAGGAGCATGTGACAACCGCCGCAGACGCCGTGCTGGATGCCGACCAGGACATTCTGCCCCTTTTGTTTGAGCAATCGTTCGTAGCGGGAGCGGGTCGCAGGCTCGACCGCTTCGGCCAGTTCGCCCCGATTGGACTGCAAGGTGGCCAACTCCTGCTTGAGATTGGCTTCCCGGGCGCCGATATCGGCCAGGCGCCCGTCGACGCTCTTCTTGGCTTCAGCGGCGGTTTGCGCAGCGGCGGCGGCTTCCTTCTGCGTCGCTTCGATTTGTTCCATCAGCTCGATTTGCTGGTCGTCGAGCTTGATAATCGCCGCCTTGCAGGTGTCGATCTCGTGGGCGAGGGCGCGGTATTCCTCATTTTTCTTGGTTTGAAACTGCTGGAGCGAGTATTTTTCGATCAGTTGCTTTTTGGCGTCGACCTCGAGTTCGAGTTTCTTGCGCTCGGATTCCAGGTGTCTGACTTTTTGCTTGGCGTTGTCCAGGGCGCTCTGGCTGGAGGCCAGCCGGGCCTGGAGCTCGCGCCGTTCCGGCTCAATGCGGGTCAACTCGTCCTGCACCCTCAAAATCTGGCGATCGCGATCCTGGAGGATGAGAAGTTTTTCGATGAATGGCAGCATGTGCGACAATCTTTCTAATTCGTGCCTGGAAACCTATCGGGCGGGTTGGGCCAAGTCAACCCGAGCGATGAAGCGGGCCGGGTTCATCCGGCTGGCATATTGGGGATGGTTCTGTCAGGATACCCGGCCGGCCGAGGGAAGCCGGTCGTGGTCGTAATTGAATTATGAAATCGAACTGTATGATGAGGCGGCGGGCCGTTGCCGTGGCGGTGGTGATGGCGATGATCGGGGCGGGAGCGGTCGGCAACGGCCGGGCGGCGGGGGGGCGGGAGGCCGCCTCGGCGCTGGATCTGGCGAGGCAATTGAACCAGGCGTTCATCGACGTCGCCGACCAGGTGTCGCCCGCGGTCGTCGTTGTGCGCGTGGCGCACAAGGCCAGTTACGTGGATCCAGAGGACGAGGAGAACCCGTTTTTCGACATGCTGCCTCCGGAATTTCGTCGTCGCATGGAGGAGCAGCGCGAGAAGCAGCGCAAAGAGCAGGAGGAGGAACGCCGGTACCATCGCGAGCCAGTGTTTGATGGCCAGGGTTCGGGGGTGGTCATCCGCAAGGAGGGCTACATCCTGACCAACCGTCACGTGGTGGATGGGGCGGACAAGATCGAGGTCCGTTTCAAGGACGGGGGCATGTATCACGGCGAAGTGCGCGGGGTGGACGCGCAGTCCGATGTCGCGGTGATCAAGATCGATCCCAAGGGCAAGGAACTGACGGTGGCCAAGCTGGGGGATTCGGACAAGACGCGCGTGGGCGAATTCGCCATCGCCATCGGCGCGCCGTTCGACCTGGATTACAGCGTGACCTTCGGCCACGTCAGCGCCAAGGGCCGTTCGCGCATCATTCCCGACCCGGCGGCCGACCAGGACTTCATCCAGACCGATGCCAACATCAACCCGGGCAACAGCGGCGGCCCGTTGGTGAACATTGATGGCGAGGTCGTCGGCATCAATACCTTGATCCGCGGACTGCGGACCGGCATCGGCTTCGCCATCCCGAGTAACCTGGCCCGGGAAGTGGCCGACAAGCTCATCACCGACGGAAAATTCGTCCGCGCTTATCTGGGGGTGCGGATTCGTTCGCTCAAGGAAGACACCGAGTATCACGATGCCATCACCGGGATCGAAGACGGCGTGGTGGTCTTTGAGATCCCCCCGGAGGGCCCCGCGGCGAAATCCGACCTGAAGGCAGGGGATGTCATCACCGCGGTGGATGGCAAACCAGTCGTGACGGCGCAACAACTCAAGAACGAGATTCGCGGGAAAGTGATTGGCTCGACGGTCGTCCTGGACGTTCACCGTTTCGGAAAGAACATCAAGGTGAAAGTGAAGCCCGAAGCCTGGCCGGACGAGACCATGCCGGTGGCCAACAAGCGCACCGCCACTCCGGACGACAAGGCGAAAAGCTTCGGCTTGACCGTGCAACCGTTGACCAAAGAGCTGGCCGAGCAATTCGGGATTGAGAAGATGGAGGGGGTCCTGGTCACGGAGGTGGAGCGGGGCAGCGTGGCGGAACGCAAGGCGATCAAACCGGGCGACGTGATCACCCAGGTGGGCGGCCGGACCGTTTCCAACCCGAAACAATTCCTTCAAGCCTTGAAGGCCGCCGATCCGAAAAAGGGAGTGGTGATGGTTTTCACTTCCCGCGGCACGAGCAAGGTGGAAGTTCTGAAGGAGAGCGGCGAATAACTCAAGGCTGTGGCGGAAGGGGCTCTGCCCTGGCCTTGGGGACGGTGGACGTCGCCCAGGCTCGGTGCGACTTCAGGCCTCCGCAGAGCAACACCAGGAGGAGGCCCAGGAGAAACACCACGAGACGAAATTGCAGCGAGCTTCTCAATTGGGAGGAGCCATGGCGGTTCAACGGGGGGCCTGCCCCGGCAACACTTCGTAGAGCGGTTCACACACGCCGGCCAGATTTGGCACATGATCGAGTTGCTCGCTTTGCCCGGCCGCATTGGGGTTGTTCGAGGTGTCCTGAAGATCCTTCCAAAGCCCGTGGGCCAGAATAGTGATTAGCGCCAAGAGTAGGTAGAAATAGACGTGTCGCCGGGACGGTGGAATACCTTCCAAATTGAATTGTTCACGCACTTCATGCCATCGAGATTTCATGTTTCCTTGATAAGCTTTGTCGTGCCTTCCCTCAACCGGAGCAGCTACGAGTGTTGCGGGCCGCACGGCTACGCGCGGCAGACCAAGGGAATCCCGGGGGACCATTCCGCAAGCGCACCGGGCCGCAGGTAGTCGCGCCTTCAGGCGGTCGGCACCGGCTAAAGCCGGGACTGCAAAAAGTAGCAGCCGACGTGAGTCGGCTCTAACTCTCCCCGAGGACAAATGAGCGGACTCACATCCGCTGCTACGAGATTTAAGTAAAAGCGACGGGACTTGCGGCCGGTCGACGGCCCGGCTAAAAACACTGTTTCCGGCTGTGGCGGCCAACCAGCCGGCGATGCCCTGAAACAAAACCGCATGACGATTGCTCCAGACTTTTCTGATTACGCTGCCCGTCTGCGCCGCTTCATCGCCGAGGCTGCGGCGGAAGAGACGGGCGCGGGAGAACGGACGAACGAGGACCGCTTCAACGACCTGGCCCTGGAATTGTTCGAGCTTCAGTTGGAGCGGAACGCCGCGTATCGCACCCTCTGCGCGGCGCGCGGAGGCTGGCGCAAGCCCGTCTCGCATTGGGAACACATTCCGGCGGTGCCCGCCGGCGCCTTCAAGGAGTTTGAGTTGACCAGCCTGCCCCCGGCGGAACGCACCGAAGTGTTTCACTCCAGCGGCACGACCGGTGACCAGCCGAGCCGCCACTTTCACAATGCGGAATCACTCGCCCTCTATGAAGCCTCGTTGTTGCCGTGGTTCCAGTCTCACGTGCTTCCCGAGCCTGGCGCGGGCGGAGCGCGCGGGGCGCGCGAGGCGCCGGGCGGTGCCGATTTGGTGATTCTCACCCCGCCGCGAACTCAGGCGCCTCACTCGTCCCTGGTTTACATGTTCGAGGCGGTTTGCCGGGAATTTGGATCGCCGGCGTCGCTCTTCGGCGGAACGGTCGAAGCCAACGGGGCGTGGTCCTTGGACCGGGACCGGATTCAGGCGGCGCTGGAAGACTCCGTCCGCGCGCAGCGCCCAGCGGTGCTGTTGGGGACCGCGTTTAATTTCGTGCACTTGTTGGATGAGCGGGAGCAACCCATGCCGCGCTGCCAGTTGCCCTCCGGCTCTCGCGCGGTTGAGACCGGCGGCTATAAAGGCCGTTCCCGCGCGTTATCGAAAGTCGAGCTGCGCGCGCTGATCGGCGAAGGTCTCGGCATTCCTTCGAGCCACATCCTCGGTGAATACGGGATGAGCGAACTCAGCTCCCAGGCTTATGACGCGGTGGCGGGGCGAACATGGCACCCCGCAGGGCAGAGCCGGGCTTTTCGATTTCCTCCTTGGGCGCGCGCACGCATCGTTTCCCCGGAAACGGGCCGCGAAGTGGAAGAGGGGGCGGCCGGGCTGGTTCAGGTATTCGATCTGGCGAACCTGCGTTCCGTGCTGGCGATGCAAACGGAAGACCTGGGCATCCGGCGCGGTGACGGGTTCGAGTTGATCGGGCGGGTCCCGGCGGCGGAGCCGCGGGGTTGTTCCTTGTCTGCCGTTTAAGCTATGATACCCGAAGGCCGAAGCGAGATGACTGATTGGAACTCCAAATATCGCACGCTGGCTTTGTTGTCGGTGCTGCACGGCTTCACTCATCTGTACCAGATGGCGCTGCTGCCGCTCTATTTGCCCATGCAACAGAGTTTCAAGCTGCAGAGCGTTGGTTCCTCGACGTTCCTCGTGACGCTGATGATGCTGGCCTACTTCGTTCCGAGCTATCCGATGGGCGTGTTGGCGGACCGCGTCAGCCGCAAGAAGCTTCTGACCGTCGGCCTGGCGATCAACGGGCTGGGCTTCATCGGCCTGGCGGTGGCCCGGAATTACCCGGTGGCATTGGCGTCGATGGTGGTGGCCGGCTTCGGCGGGAGCTTTTTTCACCCGGCCGCGACGGCGCTGGTGGCCCGGCTTTTTCCGGTGAACACGGGTCGGGCGCTCGGCTTCCTCGGCGTCGGTGCCGGCGCGGGTTTTTTCCTCGGCCCAATTTACGCGGGTTGGCGCGCCGGCCAGGCCGGGGACTGGCGGGCTCCCGTGCTGGAGTTGGGCGCGCTTGGTCTGGTGGGGGCGGGGTTGTTCTACTGGCTGGCACAAGACACGCCGGCGGCGGTCCCGGTGGCCGAGCCAACGGCGCGAGGGAGCAAGCTCTTCACCACGCGGGGCGCGGCGGTCTTGTTCGTCGCGGCGGCGTTTGCCTTCGCCCTGCGCGACTTCACTGGCAGCAGTATGGCCAGTCTGGGGTCTCTCTATCTCCAGCAGGCGCACGGGTTCAGTGTCAAGCAGACCGGGGTGGTGCTGAGTGGAATTTTTCTCGCGTCGATCATCAGCAACCCGTTGTTCGGTCATCTGAGCGACGGCGGACGCAAGCGCTGGACCTGCCTGGTGCTGGGGATGGCGGCGGCCCTGGTGGCACTTTTTCCTCATTTGCCGGGCGGGAACGGCCGCTTATTATTTTTTGTTTTCATGGCCTATGGGTTTTTCTTTATGGCCAGCTATCCCATGGTCGAGGCCGGCGTGATGCAGGCGGTGCGCGACCTGGTGCGCGGGCGCGCCTTTGGCTTGTGGATTACGATCGGCGGTTTGAGCGGCAACCTGTCGCACTGGCTGATGGGCCACTGGGTCGAAGGATTCGGCCGGCGCGCGGCGCTGCCGGAAGCCTACTATTCGCTCTACGGTTTGCTGGCGATCATGCTGGTCACATCGCTGGTGGGTTTGCCTTGCTTGCAGGTTGTCGGCCAGCGCGAGCGCGTCGCCACATCGCCGGGGCGGGAAGATTCCGCCATCGGCCTGCCGCATTCCGCCCTCGAATGAGCCTTCCGAATTATTTTCTGGCCGATCTGCCCCCGGAAGCCGTCCTCAACCCGGTGCTGATCGGGGAGGCCTGCCAGGCGCTGAAACGCAACCGCGACCAGTACCTGGTTGGCCGTTCCACGCCGCAGTTGGTGAAAGCGATCAGTGAAACGGCGGAAAACTGGCTGCAGCCGGAATACCGGTTTCGCCAATTGGCCTTGGAAGCAGGTCCGGCCGCCAGTGGTTTTCCTCGGGCGACGCTGGCGCGCGGTCTGAGTGCTTTCTTCGCGCAACTCACGCGTGAGAATTTGCAGGCTCTGATCGTGCAGGATCTCGGGCACGCGCAGCGGCTCGACAGCGTCATCGCCACGGGCGCAGAAGCCGGCTGGCAACGCGCGGCGATGGCTTGCGGTCCCGAATTGCTCGTCCATATCACGGCGGGCAATATTCCCAGTCCGGCCTGGCTGGGGATCGTCCTGGGTTTGCTCGTGCGCTCCGCGCAATTCGTGAAGTGCGCCAGCGGGACCTCGCTCCTGCCCAGGTTGTTCGCCCACTCCCTTTACGAAGCGGAACCCAAGCTGGCCGCCTGCCTGGAAATCGCCGAATGGCGCGGTGGGGACACGACCTTGGAAGAGCCCCTGTTCCACGAAGCCAATTGCGTCACGGCCACCGGCACCGAGGAGACGCTTTCCTCGATCCGCCACCGTCTGCCGCGGCGGGTCCGTTTTCTGGGCTACGGCCATCGTGTGAGCTTTGGCTACATCGCCGATGAAGCCTGGTCCGGGTTCGGCCTCGAGCCATTGGCCAGGCGCGCGACGGACGACATCGTGGCGTGGAATCAGCTGGGATGTCTTTCGCCGCACCTGTTCTATGTGGAGTCAGACGGGCCGGGCCAGGCCGAGCAGTTCGCGGAGCGGCTGGCCGTGGAACTGGCGCGGCGCGAGGAGGTGGAACCGCGCGGCGACCTGCCGCTGGCCGAGGCGGCGTTGATTTCGTCGAAGCGCGATTTTTACCGGGTCCGAGCCGCCGCTTCCGCCGAGACGCTCATCTGGTGCAGCGAAGGCTCGACGGCCTGGACAGTGGTTTACGAGGCCGACGCGCGCTTTCAGGTTTCCTGTTTGAACCGGTTCATTTATGTCAAGGGGGTGAGCAGTCTGACCGAGGCGTTGCAGCAGGCCGACAGCGTGCGGGGCCAGGTGTCGACGGTTGGCCTGGCGGCGCCGGAGGGCCAAGCCAGGGAATTCGCCACCCAACTGGCCCGCTGGGGCGTCAGACGTGTCTGTGCCCTCGGGCGGATGCAGGATCCGCCGTTGACCTGGCGTCACGACGGGCGGCCCGCCCTGGGTGACCTGGTGACGTGGACCGATTGGGAACAATGATCGAAGGGCCATCCGGATTGCCTCATGCAAGTTGAACTACGCAGGACGTTCCAATTCGAGGCCGCGCATCTGCTGCCACAGTTGCCCAAGACCCACAAGTGCCGCCGTCTGCACGGACACAGTTTCCAGGTGGAAATTGTGGTGGCCGGGGAATGCGATGCCAGACTCGGCTGGTTGATGGATTACGCGGACCTGGCCACGGCCTTCGCGCCGATCTGGGAGAGGCTCGATCACCGTTATCTCAATGAAATTCCCGGCCTGCAAAACCCGACGAGCGAAAATCTGGCGGCCTGGATCTGGAGACGTCTCAAGCCCAAGCTGCGGCTGCTGCGAGAAGTCGTGGTGGCCGAGACCTGCCAATCCCGCTGCGCCTATCGCGGGGAGTAGCTCATGCGCCACCTCCGCCCCGCGGCCCTTTACCCGCTTTTTTTTCTCTCGGGGGCGTCGGCGTTGGGCCAGCAAATGGTCTGGATCCGGATGTTTGCCGCGGGGCTGGGGCACGAAGTTCCGGCCCTGGTGGCAGTGGCGGGCGGTTTTCTCGGCGGCATGGCGGTGGGCGGGTGGTGCCTGGATCGGCCGATCAGCCGCTCCCCTCGCGCCGGGCGATGGTATGGCGGACTGGAATTGACCATCGGCGGCTGGGCGATTCTTTCGGCGTGGTTGGTTCCGGCGGTCAATGAGTTGGCGCTGGCCCTGATGGGACCGTCGCCTTCCCCGCCGCGGCATTGGGGGATTGTCTTCACTTTACCGTTTCTTTGTCTCCTGCCGGCGACGGCCGCGTTGGGGGCGACCTTGCCGGCCATGGATCGTTTCCTCTCGCCGTTGAGCGCGGACGGACGATGTCTCGGGGCGCTTTACGCGGCGAACACGTTGGGCGCGGTGTCGGGGACCCTGGGCACGGTGTTCGGACTGATGCCGGCGGTGGGCTTCCGCGCGTGTCTGCTGTGGCTCGCGGCGATAAATTGCTTCTGCGGCGCGGCGGCATTGGTCCTTTCCCGAACCGCCGGAAGGAGTGCGACGAAGCTCTGGCCTGAGGAAGGCAGGGCCGGGCCCTCCGGCGTCGACCCTTCCCATGAACCTTCTGATTGCGGATTGCGGATTGCGGATTGCGGATTGCGTAATCCGCCACGGTTCATGGCCGCTGAGCAGGTCCGAAAGGAACCAGGGGTTCTCCCTGAATTATTCCCGTTCTGGCGGATTGGATTGACCGTGTTTGGCACGGGCCTGCTGGGAATCGGGTTCGAACTGGGCGCCATCCGGGTGCTCTCGCAGGTGTTGGAGAACACCATTTATACCTACGCGGCGGCCCTGGCGGTCTACCTGGTCGGGACGGCCCTCGGTGCCATGCTTTACCAGAAATTTGGCCGAATGCGTTCCTTTGAACCGACGCTGATGTATTTGCTGGGGGGAGTCGCGGCCGCCTGCCTGACGGGAACGCGCTTGTTGACTTTCACGCATGGGTTGTACGACGAATGCCGCCGGACATTCGGAGACGGATTGGCCGCCGTGCTGCTCTCCGAGATGGCGGCGGCGGGGATGGTCTTTGGCCTGCCGACGGTGCTGATGGGTGCCACGTTCAGTCACCTGGTCCAGGGGGCGCGACGCGAGGCTGGAGGAGTGGGGAGGGCTGGCGCCCTCAACTCGCTCGGTTGCGCCCTGGCGACCGGCCTCGTCAGTGTCGTGCTCTTGCCGACCGTCGGCTCGAAGTGGACATTGACGCTTCTCTCCCTGGCTTACCTGGGGCTGCTTCCTCGAATAAGAAGCTGGGGTTGGGCGATGCTGGCGTTGTCGGTGGCCCTCAGCTTGACTCTGCCGGCCGATCTGCAGTTGGTGGATCGGCCGGCCGGCGCGCACGTGCTGGCCTATCGCGAAGGAGTTCTGGCGTCGGTGGCGGTGGTCCAGACGCCGGACGGGCAGCGCAGCCTGCGCGTGAACAACCGTCTGCAGATGGGAGGCACTGCGGCGGCGGTGGCGGAGCGACGGCAGGCGCATTTGCCGTTGCTGCTGCATCCGAACCCAAGGCGCGCCTTGTTTCTCGGAGCGGGCACGGGCATCACCCTGGGCGCCGTTGGCGAGTATGCCGGGCTGTCGGCCGACGGCGTTGAACTCGTGCCGGAAGTGCTCGACCTGATGCGCTACTTCGAACCGGAAAACGGCGGGCCGTTGCCTAAACCCGGCATTGCCCTCTCTGCGGCTGACGCCCGCCGGTTCGTGCGGACAACGACCAACCGCTACGACCTGATCGTGGCGGACCTGTTTCATCCCGGACAAGATGGCGCGGGCTTCCTTTACACCCGGGAACATTTCGACGCGGTCCGCCGGTGTCTGGCGGCCCGCGGGTTGTTCTGTCAGTGGCTGCCCCTGCACCAAGTGGATGAGCCGGTGCTGCGTTCGATCCTTCGCACGTTCCTGGAGAGCTTCCCACAAACGCACGCTTTCCTGCTGCACTTCAATGTGGACATGCCGGTGCTGGCATTGCTCGGGGCCAACGATCCGTGGCGGCTTCCGCCGGAGTGGCTGGATCAGCGCCTGCAGGATTCAGCTCTGCGTTCGGCTTTGCGGGATGTCGGATTGGATAAACCGATCAACCTCCTGGGGTGCCTGGCCGCCGGACCACGCGAGCTTCGGCGCTTTGCCGACGAGGCGCCGATCAGCAGCGAGGATCAGCCGCTCGTTCTCTTCGCCGCGCCGCGGTTCACGGTCCGGCGGGTGGTCCGGCCGGAGCAACTGCTGCTGACCTTTCTCGGGCGCAGCCGGACTGATGTGGCTGAGTTCATCCGCGGGGTGCTCGGTCTCCACGACGACGCTTTTGCCGCCAGCCTGTCAGACTTCATCGCGGCACGGGACATTTACCTCAAGGGACTGGTTGCCGAGGGAGCAGGAAGCCTGGAGTCGGCCATCGAGGCCTATCTGGAGAGCGCCGCCCGCAGCCTCTACTTCACGCCGGCCTACGCCCGCTGCGTGACGATCATCCAGGTGATGGCCAACTCCGATCGGGAACAGGCGCGAAAATTATTTCAGCGCCTGGAGAAGGCGCAACCGGCCCAGCCGATCGGCCGCAGGTTGCTCGGACCGCTCCTGGACGATCCAACAGGCCAGAGGTAGCGTCGTGTCGCCGAATCACGGCGCCGGGGGCGCGGTCAGGCTCACGCTGCCGCATTGGCTCGTGCCGAGGAAGAACCCGGCGGCATTGGTGGCCTTTTGCAAGACGGCCCCGCTGATCGAAACGGCCTTGCCGACGTCGCCCGGCATGAAGCTGCCTTTGAACAAGCCGCTGGAGAGGGTGAAACTCAGGCTGAGCTTGTCCGGGCCGGCGCTGGTCACCCGGCTGTTCAGGCCGAGAATGACGTGGTTGGTGTAGGACTGGGGCAAATTTCCGCCACTGATGAGCACGACAGCCTCGGTCAGAGCCAGGATGCGGTTGGTCGCGCCGACCGGCGCCACATACCGGGAGCCGGTCATCATGTACGAATCGATGAAGCCGGACGGATAGTATTTGGCTGTGGGCAAAGCGGGTTTGCTCCACATCAAGGCGCCGTGGAAGTCATCTTGGTCGCGCGGCATGAAACTCACCCAGGAGAACAACGAACCTTTCCCGGCGTAGAGCGGGACGTAGAGCGGCCACTCGCCATTCTTGGACACGGGCACTTTCTGGACAGCGGAAGTTTTATCGGACAGAGATCCTTTGAGGGAGACGACCCCGTTACCGTCAATCGTCACCGTGCCGTAGCTGTTCCCTTCGGGCGTGAGGGTTGCGCCCGGGGTGCCAGGGATGTTGAGGGTGTATTTGCCGGCGAGGCCGGACGGATTGCTCCGGGCGTTGAATACGGCGCGGTCCCCGTCCAGTTCGGCTGTCCAGCTCCCGTCGCTCACCGCCCCGGTGATCCGGTCGGAGCCGTCGAATGCGACCGACCAGACGACGGTAAGGGGCGTGGTGCCGGTGCGCAGAATCGTATTGGTGGCTTTGCCTTCGAGGTTGAGTTGGCCGGCGGCCGATAGCTTGCGTCCCCCGGTCAGCAGGGAGGCCGAGTAGGTGCCGCGTTCCGTCAGGGAGAAAGAGAAAAAGCCGGAGCTGCCGTGTTCCACACCGTTGCTGTCATAGAACAATCCGTTAAACTTGCCGATACTGCCACGGTAAGGATTGTTCACAAAATTCGCGGTCACGGCGAGATCAGGCTGCATGGTGAACGTCAGTTTGGGCGAGACGCCGGAGACATCCCCGGTCCAGTTCGAGAAGACGAATCCGGGCGAGGGAGTGGCGGTGAGGCTATAGGCGCGTCCGATTTCCAGGCGCTGTCCATTGGTGGCGCCCGCGACGGCGCCGTGGCCATTGGTCGACAGGGTAAGAGGACTGGTCATGACGTAGTAGAAACTGCGCTGGTTGGTCAGAGAGACGTTGCCCGCCGCATCGATGCTGCGGGCACGAACGACATTGGTGCCCGGCGACATGGCGATCTGCGCGCTCCACACGGTTGTGCCCGTGGCCATCAGAAACGGACCGGAGCCGAGTTGATATTCGACGTGGTCCAGCGCGACGTTGTCCTTGGCCGTGCCGGAGATGTTCATGACCGGCTCGGTGAAGCGTTTATTGGCTGCCGGCGCGGTGATGGCGACGCTGGGGCGAGTCACGTCCGAGGCCAGCACGGAATTAAGATGGCCCGGGGTGGGTTCGTCGGCCCGCCAGTTGATTGGGTCGTTGCCGTAATTGGAGGAGATAAGGCGCTGCAGCGAGGCGCCCAAGCCGTCCGCGCTCGTCGGCCAGGGGGTTTTGTCGGAGTATTTGACTTTGTCGACGAGAATGTAGGGTACGAGGCGGAAGTCCGGGTGTTGTGGACCTTGAGGCGCGTCCGGCTTGTACAGCTCGATGGCAGCGCCGCCGTTGCTCAATTTGCCCTTGTAAGGCCCGTAGAGTGCGACCGTGTTCGGGATAGGCGGGATGAACTTGGTTCGCCACGTGGCCGTAAAAGCGGCGTTGGTCCCGGGGTCGAAGTTCACCAGCAGCAAGTAGGCCCCAGCCGCCAGGGTGAGATCGTTGGCGGGAAAGTTAAAACTCACCCCGCCCCGGACGCGCCAGGTATTGGTATGACCGTCGGCATAGACAGTCCCCCGGGGTAAGACGATGCCGGCATCATCCCGATAAATGTTCGGGTCGTAAAGCAGCAGTGTGTTTCGAGTAATGTTTTGGAATTCGATGAATTCATCGAGCGTGTTGTCGTTCGTTTCCGTGGCCGTGACAAACGGCGGTGGGTGGTAATAGATTTCGTTGATGACGAGAGGCCCCACCTTCGGATAGGGATTGGTCTCGCCGCTGCCCATGAGGAATTGATTCGTGGTGGTCGGGTTGTCCACCCCGAAGCTGCGCGCGCTCATCGCGGTGATGTCTACTTTGCCTTCGCTGGTGAGATAGCGGCCAAAGGAGACGCCGTTTTCCGCCGGGCCGAAGTCGATGCCCCGGCGGAAGCCGGTGAGGTTACCGTTGGTATCGGCCTTGAACAGGTAACACTCATCGCCATTGGCGGAATTGAAAGTGAAGGCCTTCGGACCGGTATTGAATTGGGTTTCGTAGAAAACCTTGAACCCACCCGGAGGGATGGTGGTGCCGAAAGGGATCTGCATCTTTTGGGGTTCCTGTTTGTTGTTGCTGAGCCACCAGCCTCCGAGGTTGACGGCGACGTTGGTGACGTTCAACAATTCGACGGCGTCCATGAGCGGCGGATCCGTATGGGTGAGAACTTCGTTGATGACCACTTCCGGGATAGACCCAAAGTTGCTCGCCTCCGGACTGAGGCCGGGCAACTGGATGATCGTGTCGCCGCCGTCGGGCACGCGGCCTTCGGAGATATCCTTTTTCTGGCAAAGCCTCGAGAAAACGTGGTCGATGACTGTCGAGCGGTCGCTGGCAAACATCCAAATCTCATCCAGAGGACTGCCCGTGGGCGGGCATGGGCCGCTGCTGCCGCTGCTCAGGGAAAAGTCAACTTCGTTGGCGTCTTGCGCGCTGTCTGAGGCGAAGAATTGAGCGAAACCGAGCGGCGCGATGTAAGAGAGCGGCACCACCGGCCGAAGGGCGGCGACCTGGTTGCTATGGTTGTCGGTGAACACCAGGCCGCTCAACACCACCACGTTGGTGTCCGGATTGTAGATTTCAAACCAGTCCTTGTTCGCCCCGGCGGAGTTGGTGGACAGCCATTCGTTGATTTTCAAAGCGAACGGATTGCCGAAGTTGGTGAATGGAGTGTTCGGCTGAAAATCGAGCGCCCCGGAAGAGGGCGTAAAACCGTAAGGGGAGGGAATGATGAGGGTGAAAGGCCCGCTCCCGTCGGGAACACGGCCGACGGCAAGGTCCGGCACCTGGACGCCGAAGAAGTTCGAGTCCACCAGCGAGCTCCCCTTGAAGAGCAGGACGTCGTCGCCGGTTCGTTTCAAGCTAAAATCCACATTCGTGCCGTGCACCTTGAAGGTGGTGTGAATGCCCGGAAAGTTGGTCTTGTTGTCAAAGAAAATGAGGAGGTAACTGTCGGCGGAGAAGACGAGCCCGGGTGGGAAGTAGAAAAAGTCTTTGAAATCGAAGAAAGGAGCGAAACCGGGGTTTTTCTTGGTGGAGAGGCTCCAGCCTTCGGCGGCGAGGTTGATATCCCGCGCGCTGCGGTTGTAAAGTTCGACGTAGTCGGGAAAATAATCGGGGAAATCCAGCAACGGCGCGATGGACTGGTTATCGGCCATGACCTCGTTGATGACGATTTCCTGTCCTCGGACCAAGGCCGGGAGCAGGAGGGTGAGGACCGTCAGCTGAAACAACCAGGCAGGACCAGGCAACGACACAAAGCGCTCAATTATCTTTCGGAATGGTTGCACGGGAATTAGGTACATCAAGACGGGCCGAATTGCCAACGGGAACCTTCGTTCCCTTGGCGTGGCGCCGGGCAGGTGGGACGCCTGTTTGACTGGGGTCGAGCGTGCTCAAGGGCCTGACGGAATTTGCGGTGTGGCAATCCGATAGAGACGATTGGTGACCGGGGTGGGGTCGGTGACTTTCTCCAACCGGTTGCTGGCGCGTGCGACCATGTCGGTCAATTTCATCCAGGAGGGGGTGCTGAAAGTGTCTTTGTACTGAACCGAATAGGTCTTGTTTGACATGGCTTGGAACGTGAGCCAGGCGGGGGACTGGACGCTGAACTGTTCGACCTTCAAGCGACTCAACGGATCTTGCGGGTCGGTTCCGGCGACAAACTCATCCCGGTTCTTCATGCCGTCACCATCGCTGTCCAGTTGGCCGTCGAGGGGGTCCGTCGGGTTCAGGCCGTTGGCCGATTCCCATTCATCCGGGATTCCGTCGTGGTCGCCGTCGGCCAGCACGGCGATCGTGGCCGACGGGGCGGCGACCCCTGGATTCGCGTTGGCCATATTCCTCACCACGAGCCGCCAGGTTTGCGTGACACCGGTGCCACTGGTGACATCGGGCGCGGTAAATCGGTAAAAGGCCGACCGTTCGTTGAGAATCATGATATTCGTGAAAAATGGCGCCGGCACAAGTCGGCGCCACTCATAGGTAAAAGGCGCGGGATTCCCGCTAATGGTCGCGCTGAGCGTGACGGTGCCGCCAGCCACCACCGTTTGGCTCAGCGGCCCCTGCAGGATGACCGGGTTGATCAGGATGAACAGATTCCCCGGCACGCTGGTCACGGAACCGGAGCGGTCGGTGACGGCCACGGTGTAGGCGGCTTCATCCGGCAACTGAACATCCAGCAGCGTCAGCGAACTGTTGGTCGCTCCGGGAATGCTCACGCCGTTCTTGCGCCACTGGTAAGTCAGGTTGCCCGTGCCGTAGGCCGAGACGCTGAAGGTGACGTTGGTGGCGGTCGAAGCGTTGGTGCCAGCCCGGACCGCGATGCTCAGCGGAGTCAGCGAGGTGATGGTGAGGGGGGCGGCGCCAACCCAGTTGACGGGGTCGTCCGCATAGGCGGCCAGATCGACCCGGCGCAAGGCTGCCCCGCTGCCGTCCGGAGAGGAAGGCCACGGCAATGAATCCTTGTAGTCCACTTCATCCACGACGATGTAAGGCACCGTGTTGGTGTCGGGGGCGTCCGGCTTGAGGACGGTGACGGTGTCGCTGGAGTTGTCCAGTTTGCCGCTGTAAGGCCCGTAGAGGGGAACGCCCGCGAACAAACCATACTTGCCGCGAAACGCGGCCGCGGCCCCCGCGTCGCCCGGATCGAAGTTGACCAGCAGGAGGGCCTGGGTCGGGCCGAGGGAAACGTTCTGGGGGAGATCGAAGTCCACCCCACCGCGCAGGTGCCAGGTGTTCGTCGGATAGAGCGGATCGAACAGCTGGACGACGGTGTCCGTGATGTTCTGCACTTCGATGTATTCATCGAGGGCGTTATCCAGGCCGCCCGGCAGATCGGGAGGGTGATACATGATCTCGCGAAGCACCACCGGACCAACCCGCGGGCCGGCATTGGCCGCGCCGGGCGTGCGGGAAATCTGGGCGACAAACCGCTCCTCACCCGTGCTGATGATGTAGCGACCAAAAGAGACGCCGTTCTCGGCCGCGCCAAACGTGAAGCCGTGGCTGTAGCCGGTGAGGTTGGTCGTCGCGTCCCCCGAGAACAGGTAAACCGCCTCCCCGTGCGAATTGAAAGTGAAGCTGTTGTTGGTGGCGGGCGTGGGATTGAAGTCCGCCTCGGTGAAAGTGAGGTAACCGCCCGCGGCAATGATCGTGTTGTCCGGGATGCGGTACTTCATCGGCGATTTGGCATCGTCGCTCAGGAACCAGCCGCCGAGGTTCACGCCGGCCGCGGTGGGATTATAGAGTTCGACCGAATCCAGCAACGGGTCGCTGTGGGTGAAGGCTTCGTTGATCACGATGCCAGCGATCTCCGGTGCCGGATCGTCCGCGCCGGGCGAGCCGCCCGGGTGGACGCTGGCGCGCCAGTTCGAAGGGTTGTCGGGATTCGGGTTGGCGTTCGGATTCTTTGGCACGAGCGAAAAGCCGAAGCCATCCGGGGTGATCGGCCACTTGCCACTGTCTTTGTAATCGACGGAAAGAACCTTCGAGCCGAGCGGGTGGTTGAGGGTGATTTTTTCCCCGCCGTTGTCGAGGCGGCCGGTATAGAGGCCTTGCACGGCCAGGCCGGGATACTTCGCGGCGAGGGTCGTGCGATTGCGTCCCAGGACGAAGAACTGGCCGGGCGCCAGGCGCGTGCCATTGGTGAAGGTGAAGGTGATTCCGTCGAAGCTCAGCCCGCCCAGGTCGAGCAGGTTGGTGCCGGCGTTCTTGAGTTCCAGGAACTCAAACTCGTCCCCGGGCGTCGCGCCCAGGTCCGGGGGATTGTACATGATTTCGGTAATGAGCAGCTTGTTGAAGTCCTGCGCCGGATAGTAGGTGGCCTCGACTTGCGCGCTCCAGGTGGTGGCGCTGCGCACGCGGGCCCGGAGGGTCATGGGGAAGTTGATGATCAGGGGCGTGCCCGGCGTGTAGGCGATGGCGGCGAGCGAGATGTTGCCGCCGCGCACGCGCGGGTCGGTGCCATCGAGGGTGTAGTAGATCGTGCCCGTGCCGTTGTTGTTCGTCAGGAACAGGCTGAAGCCGTTGGAAACGACCCCGCCATAGTTGTTGAGGATGGGGGCATTGAGGTTCGGGAACAGGCCGTCGGCCTTGAGTTGGTTGACCAGCACGGTGGTGCGGCCGGGGAGAAAATTATTGAAGACATTGGCCATGGCGCTGATCCATGTGGCGCGGGTGAAGGGAACGCTGACCTTGGCGTCGCCCCAACGGGCGGACTCGCCGACGATGGCGCGCTGGATTTCGTTGCTCCGGCTGAGGAACCGGCTTTTCATCGATGGCGGGGAGAGCACGCCACCATTGAAGCAGTGCTGCTGCACACGGTCGGCCACGAGCAGGCGGAATTCGGCGTTTTGCTGGAGGCGGAACCAAATGTATTGCGGACTGCTGCGGAGGAAGGCGGCGCTGGCCCCGCCGGCCTGAGTCAGGGGGTTGCCCGCGGTCCAGTCCGCGTTGATTTGGCCGATCTGGCCATCGACGATGCCCGTGCGGTCGGAGTTGACATCCAGCAGGGTGTGCTCGGCGTCGTGGGAGACGAACCGGAAGCCGCCGTGCTGTCCGGTGCGATCGCGCAAGCCATACCAGTTGTTCGGCCCGTCATTGCCGAGGAAGTTGGAGATGGGAGCGTCAAGGTTTCCCCCGTAGAGAATGACCAGCATGTAGTCGATCAGGTTGGGCACGTCGAGGAGGTTCTCATAGGCCGGATTGGGCGTGCCATCGACGTTGAGGCCTTGGATTTTGAAATAATCGGCGTCGTTGACGAAACCGTTGGTGGCGGCTTGCCAGAGGCGAGCCCAGGCGTCCATGTTGCCGTCGGTCGCATTGATCGTGTAGGGGCCGGCCTCGACTTTGATCACATCGTAATCCTCCTCCCGGCCGCCGATGTAGGATTCGCCGAAGGAAGCTTCGGGCCGTTCCTCGGTGTTGTAGAGGCCCCAATACATGCCGTTGATGTAAAGGTGATAAAAGCTGCCGCGCGTGCTCTCCTGGCCCATGGCGAGCTGGGCGTCGCGCGACATCACGTCCCGCAGGCAGATCATGCTGGGGTCGCCCTGGAACGCCCACGAGTAATTCTGCATCGTGCGAATGTCGAACTTGTCGAAACTCTGCGCGCCGGTCGGACCGAAGATTGGGAAGTTCAACTTGGACACGCCGTATTCCTGGCGGAAGAAGACGCGGAAGGCGTGCTTGGGATTGCTCGTGGCCCGGCTGAAGCCGCCGCGGATGCGCAAGCCGCAGTTGACCTGGAAACCCTGCGTGTCGCTCGGAAAAATCAATTCCAGCGAGCATGGCCTTTCCCATTGAATGCCGTCCTGGTTGGGATTGGCGTAGATCCCGGTGGAGGCGTTGAACAAATCGTCGAGATTGATCGCGATGGAAAGCGTCGGGATGGCGGTGAGATCGTTCTTGATCGTGTTTTTGTAAAGCGCATTGGTGACGATTTCCGGGTCCATGCCGTAGTCCACGACGTTGCCGCCCCAGGAGGTCGGCCAGCCGGGCGGAGCGACCCCGGCCGGCGCCTGCCGGATCACATCGTCGAGGAACAGGTAGGTCTGGCAGTCCACATCCGACGGCAGCAGGTTGGCCTTGTAGGCCAGGGCACGGACGACGGTCGTGTTGGTGATGGGGAGGGGGTTGGTGTAAATCGTGCCGGTGGTGGTCGAAGGCGCGACACCGTTGAGGGTGTAACGAATGGTCACGCCAGGGGTGGCGCAGGTGATCGAGAGGGAAAAACCCGCGCTATAAAACCCGCGGTCATGGCTGAATTTAGTGTCGCCGACCACCCCGGTGATGGTGCTGAGCGGGTTGGCCGTCCCGGGCGTGGGCGCGGCAAAGTAGCGCAACTGGTCCGTCGAGTCATAGCCATAAGAGTAATCGCGACGCTGGTTGGGATAAGGGTTGAAGGAGGAAACCAGCACCCGGGGCACTTCGGCGTTGTAGAGACCGAGGAACTCGCCGTCCGGGTCGAGTTTGAAATTCGTGTGGAGCTTGCTGCCGGGGGCGGTGGAGGTGCGGTTCTTGCCCGAGCAAAACACGATCAAAAAACCGCGCGGCCCGATCGCGACCGGTGGAAAAATCCACTTCACCGGATCATTTTCATCGTCGGTCAAGGACCAGCCGGCCAGACTCACGGCGTTGCTCGTGGTGTTGAACAGTTCCACCCAGTCTTGTGGCTCGTTATCTTCATCGCGCAGTCCGTTGACGTTCGCGGCGACCAGTTCGTTGAGTCGCACCGCGGAGACCACGGCGTTGGGATCGAGCACGTAGGTCCAGTTCGCGCCGGCAAAGTTGTTCGGCACGGCGGCCAGGTCGCGGATGTTGTGCCCGGGGGCAAAGGCGACTTGCACGGTCCCCACCGCAGGCTGTGGGAAGCGGAAGACGTATTGGTTGGGCGCCAGCGCCGTCACGTTGGTGGCGGGGATGTTGTTGATCAGGAGATCGGCGGCATCCACCCCGGTGACGCCCTCCGTGAAGTCGACTTCGATTTGCGTGAGACTGCGCACCGTCACATTGGCGAAGGGGGCCTGGAACGCGAGCGTCGGGGGAATGTTGTCGATGAGCGAGTATTGCCAGGTGGCGCCCGGCGCCGTGGCATTGAAGGGATTTGGGGGAATGCCGAAATCGGCGATCCCGTGCGCGGCGACCCAGGAGATTTGCACGGGGCCATAGGCGGGCTGGGGAAAACTGAAGGTGTAAGTGTCGTTGCCGCCACTGAGCGAGGTGGCGGGGAGGCCGTTGATCAAGAGGTCGGAGGCATGGACGCCGCCCACCGGTTCGCTGAAGGTGACGGTGATTTGGGTCAACCCGTTGACCGTGCCCGCCGGGGGGCCGATCGCGGCGATGGTCGGCGGGATCAAGTCCGGGGCAATGGTGGCCAGCGACAAATCGATCACCAGGTCGCTGCTGGTCAGGTTGGCGTTGACGGCGTGCACCGCAATCACGTTGGTGCCGAGCACCAGCATGGACGTGTTCGTGACATCGAGCGTGCTGAACAACGGGGGCTCCGCCACCGCGACGGTGGCAAATCCGTTGAAGGGATCGGTGGCGGGCATGTTGTAGCGCTGGACCTCCACCCCGTTGATCCAGGCGACGAACCCGTCGTCACAGATCGAGCCCAACCGCAGCCCGGCTGCGTCGGCCAGGTTGGTCAACACGAAGGTGCGGCGCAGGTAGATACTCGAATAGGTGTTTTGCATGTCGCTCAACACCGTGTTCCCATAGTAGCGCGTGGACGGGTTGGTGTCGGTGTCGTAGTAAAAAGCGGCCACGCCATTCGACCAGGTCGAATCATCGAAAGCCCGGCTGCGCCACGCGGTGGTGTCGGGGCTGGATGCTTCCGTGCGGCCTTTGAAGTATTTCCAGGTGGCGTTCGTGCTGAAGATCAGCACCGCTTGGCATGGCGCGGCCGAGAGCAACAGCGCCAGCGCGAGCAGCAAAACTCTCATTCGGGTCGTCATACGAGGGCTCCAGCGAAACCAAATCGACAACAACTCTTCGCCAGGCGAAGGTTACGAACAGGTGACGGTCAGGAAGATACATGAAGCCCCTGAAAAGGAAAGGGCGAATGCTTCCGGCAGGAGATCTTGACTTCATCCGGGCAGTCCGTAGCTTCCACTTATGTCGAAGTCCTCCGGCAAACCTAAACCGGTGAAACCCCGCAAAGCCATCCTTCTGGGACTAGGGTTGGATTGCGACGGGCACAAGCGGGTCACCACCGGACCGAATTTCGCCCTGGTGGGGGGGTCGAGGGAAACGCACGACGTGATGACGGAGAAAGCGATCCGGATTCATGAGAAGCTCACGGCCAAAGGGAAACGCCTCGAGCAGGTGAGCCACGAAGAATTTGACGAGATTGCCGCTTCCGTCGGCCTGCAACGCTGTCAACCACAGGAGCGCTGAGCGATCGGCGGGACGCAAGACATGGGAGCAGGGGAGCATCCTTATTTGTTTCTCACGGTGTTTCTGGCCGTGGCCGTGCTCTTTCCCCTGGTGCCCCTGGCCTTGGCCCGCCTCTGGGCTTGCCAGTTCGCTCCGCCCAAACCCGGCCGGGAAAAAAACGCGACCTACGAATGCGGGTTGGAATCCAAAGGCGACGCCCTCATTCGATTCCATTCAGGCTATTATCTTTACGCGATCCTCTTCCTCATCTTCGATGTCGAGACGCTCTTTCTGCTGCCGTTCGCCGTCTCTTTCACCCGGCTGACGGCGGGCGCATTTCTGGCGATGATGGTTTTCGTTCTGCTGCTGGGTGAGGGCCTGGCCTGGGCCTGGATGAAAGGCGTGCTGTCGTGGAAGTAAACGAGCGAGGCCGTATCGGAGTGATGGACGAAGGACTGCGCAGCGAGTTGAGCAAGCAAGGCGTCTTCACCACGACCTTGGAGGAACTTTACAACTGGGGCCGCAAAAATTCCGTGTGGCCGCTCCAGTTTGGTCTCGCCTGCTGCGCCATCGAGATGATCGCCACCACCATGTCCCGCTACGACCTCGCCCGGTTCGGCGCGGAAGTGTTTCGTCCCTCCCCGCGCCAGGCGGACCTGATGATCGTCGCCGGCACCGTGACCAAGAAGATGGCGCCGCAAGTCGTCCGTCTCTACAACCAGATGCCCGAGCCCAAGTATGTCATCGCCATGGGCGCCTGCGCCATCTCCGGCGGTCCCTTCAAGCAAGGCTACAACGTTCTCAAAGGAATCGACCGCTACATCCCGGTCGACGTGCATATTCCCGGTTGCCCGCCGCGTCCCGAGGCGCTCATCCACGCCTTCATGACCCTGCAGCGCCAAATCGATGAACAGAAGCTGAGCGGCCCGAACCGGGCGCGCCATCTCGACCCGGATGCGCCGAGCGAGTTTCCCGTTCCTCAATTCGGCGAGCACGACCTGGTCCCTCCGAGCAATCCGGACGTGTGGCAGCCGCCAATCTGAATCGCCTTGCTGCCGGCCTGCGCCGTGGTCTACCCTCCGGCCGGTCGCATGTCGCTGCCCGCCGATTACCACATGCACACGCCGCTCTGCCGGCATGCCGTCGGGGAACCAACGGAACTGGCCGCCCAGGCGGTTCGTCTGGGCCTTCCGGAAATTGGCTTCTCCGAACACAACCCCATGCCGCGCGACGACTGGGATGATTGGCACATGCTGGAGGCGGACCTTGCCCTCTACCTGGAGAAAGTCGAGCAGGCGCGCCGCGATCATCCCAATCTCACGATCCAACTGGCCCTGGAGATGGATTACCTGCCCGGCCAGGAAGATTGGATCCGTCAACTGGCCGCGCGCCACCCCTGGGACTATTTGATCGGCGCCGTCCACTACGTCTCGGATTCGTGGGACCTGGACAACCCGAAACGGATCTCGGAGTGGAAGACGCGCGACCCGTTCGAGGTGTGGACGGCCTACTTCGAGCGGCTGACCTTGGCGGCGCAGTCGGGTTTGTTCGACATCATGGCGCACGCCGACTTGTGCAAGAAGTTTTGTTACTATCCGCAGCAGGATTGCACTCCGATGTTCACGCGCTTCCTCAAAGCCGCCAAAGCCAGCAACGTGGCGATGGAACTCAACACCGCCGGCCTGCGCAAAGATTGCCGGGAGATTTATCCCAGTCCGAAGTTCGTGCAACTGGCCGGCGAAATCGGTGTGCCGATCACCTTCGCGTCGGACGCCCACGCTCCTGGCGAAGTGGGCGCCGACTTCGCGGAAGCCGTGGCCCTGGCGCGCCGCGCGGGTTACACCCACTGCTGTCGGTTCACCAAACGGGAGCGTCGCCTGGTCAAGATTTGAACACCTTTTCCTTTCCCACGACCACTTTGTATGGCGCCGGGGCTCTGGCAGAATTACCCGCGCGCCTGGAACGCCTGGGAACCCGCTGCCCGCTGGTGGTGACGGATCCCGGGCTGTTGCCGACCGAGGCCTTCGGGAAGCTGCAACAACGACTCGCAACCGAGCGGCAGAACCGGAATTGGTTCCTCTACGCCGGCGTCCATCCCAACCCGGTCGAAACCGACGTGAGCGAAACCGCCGCGGCTTTCCGAAAGGGCGGTTGTGACGCCATCATCGCCTTTGGCGGGGGCAGCGCGCTCGATGTCGGCAAAGCGGCCCGGCTCCTCCTGAAGCGGCCCGGCATGAAACTGGGCGAGTTTCGATTCGAGGAGGACTGGTCCGGGCTGGCGCCATTCATCGCCATCCCGACGACCGCCGGGACGGGGAGCGAAGTGGGACGCAGTTCGGTGATCACCCTGGCGGCGACGCAGCGCAAGGCGGTGTTTTTTCACCCGGAATTATTGGCCAGGCTGGTCATTCTCGATGCCGAGTTGACGCGCGATTTGCCGCCCCGGCTGACGGCGGCGACGGGCCTGGATGCCTTGACCCATTGCATCGAGTCATTTACCTCCCCGCTGTTTCATCCGCTCTGCGATGGCATCGCCTTGGAAGGAATCCATCTCATTGCGGAAGCGTTGCCCCGCGCTTTCCGCGACGGCGCGGATCTCGAGGCGCGCGGCAAAATGCTCGTGGCGGCCGCGATGGGCGCGGTGGCGTTTCAGAAGGACCTGGGGGCGACCCACTCGCTGGCTCATCCTCTTTCCACGCTGTGCGGATTGCACCACGGCACGGCCAACGCGCTTTGCCTGGCGGCGGTCATGGCCTTCAACGCGCGACGCCAGCCGGGCCTTTACCGGCGGGTCGGACTGGCCTGCGGACTGGAGGTGGTGGCGTGCCGCGCCAGCGAGGCCGACGCCCGCACCATCGCCTTCGTCAGGCAGTTGATCGCCGACCTGGGTTTGAACCAGAAACTGCGCGACCATGGCGTGAAGGAGTCCCAGATCGAGCCGCTGGCCGAGCAAGCCATCCAGGACGCCTGTCACCAGACCAACCCCGTTCCCGTGACGAAAGAGGACATGGAGCAGCTCTACCGGGAGGTGTTGTAACGTTCGTTCGTAGTCCCGGCTTCAGCCGGCCGAATCGCCGATCGCTCGACGAGGAGGAGCCGCCTGAAAGCGAAATGACATGCCTTTTTATGAACCTGCAAACACTCAAAGCCGGCATCGCCAAAGGAGAGATCGATACCGTGATCACCGTTTTTCCCGATGTCTTCGGCCGGCTGGTGGGAAAGCGATTCACCGGCAGGTTTTTTCTGGATCACGTGCTGCATCACGGCACCCATTCCTGCAACTATCTTCTGACCGTGAACCTGGAGATGGACCCGATGGACGGCTTTCAGATCGCGAATTGGGAAAAAGGCTTTGGCGATTTCGAAATGCGTCCCGATCCCGGCACTTTGCGCGCGCTGCCGTGGCAGCCGGGTTCGGCCCTGGTCATCTGCGATTACCGGCATCACGACGGCACCCCGGTGGCCGAGGCTCCACGCTCGGTCTTGCGTCGGCAAGTGGAAGCCGTGGCCCGCCGCAAGCTGACCTGCTACACCGCGAGCGAGCTGGAATTCTTTCTCTTCAATCACACTTATCACGACGCTTTCCTCGCCGACTATCGCCAGCTGACGCCATCGAGCGATTACCGGATCGACTATCACACCCTGCAGCCGACGCGCGATGAAGCCATCCTCCGCGCGGTGCGCCAGGGCATGAGCGCGGCCCGCGTGCCGGTCGAATCCAGCAAGGGCGAATGGGGGCGGGGCCAGCACGAGGTGAACTTCGTCTATGATCAACCGCTGCCGATGGCCGACATGCACGTGGTGTTCAAGCAAGGACTCAAGGAGATCGCCGCGCAGCACGGCAAATCGATCACCTTCATGCCGAAATTTGCCGCCAATGAGGTCGGCAGCAGTTGTCACATTCACGTCAGTTTGTGGCGGGACGGACAGAACGCGTTCTGGGACAAAAAGAGTGGTGAAGGCTCCAAGCTGTTTCGCCAGTTCCTCGGCGGGCTCATGAAGTATTCACCGGAGTTTTGCTATTTCTTTGCTCCCACCATCAACGCCTACAAGCGCTACCAATCGGCCAGCTGGGCCCCGACCAAGATGGCCTGGTCGCACGACAACCGCACGGTGGGCTTCCGCGTGGTCGGGCAGGGCAGCTCATTCCGGATCGAGAACCGCATGCCGGGCGCGGACGCCAATCCGTATCTGGCGTTCGCCGCGATGATCGCGGCCGGCCTGGCGGGAGTCGAAGAAGAGCTGGACTGCGGGCGCGACTATCATGGAAATGCGTATGTGGACCTGAAACTGAAATCGCTGCCGAAATCCCTGCGGGATGCCGCCGACTTGCTCGACCGGAGCCGGGCCGCCCGAGAGGCCTTGGGCGATGCGGTGGTGGATTTTTATGTCCATACCGCGCGCCTGGAGGTGCAAGCCTTCCACGACGCGGTGACCGACTGGGAGCGGGTGCGTTACTTCGAGCGAATTTAGCCGATTTGCGATTTGCGATTTCGGATTTGGGATGGGAGATGCGGGCTGCGGGATGCAGGATGCGGGATGTGGGATGCAGGATGCGGGCTGCGGGATGCAGGATGCGCGATGTGGGATGCAGGATGCGCGATGTGGGATGCAGGATGCGCGATGTGGGATGCAGGATGCGCGATGTGGGATGCAGGATGCGGGCTGCGGGATGCAGGATGCGGGATGTGGGATGCAAGATCGGTTACGCGGGATGCGGGATACGCGACACCTGAAGGGTAATGTGCGATTCGTGCCGCGCGAAACGCGATCCAAGTTCACCGCGAAGAATCGCACTGGCTGCATCCCGCATCCTGCATCCTGCATCCTGCATCCTGCATCCTGCATCCTGCATCCTGCATCCTGCATCCTGCATCCGGCGTCCCTCATCCCAAATTCCAAATCCGAAATCGCAAATGGCAAATCTAAAATCGCAAATTCCGCCCCGCCTTTTCCGATCCGCGGTTATCCACCGGATTCCTTCGGTAAGGCGTTCCATTTCGGGAGGAGCAAGAGCGCCGCAATCAGGACTGAGCCAGCCATGAGCGTGAAGACGCCGTCCCATCCCCACTGTTTCTGGAAGAACCCGGGCACTCCCACTCCGACCACGGCCCCGAGGGAACCGGAGCCATTGATGATGCCTGCGGCCGTGGAAGCCCCCCGCTTGGTGCCGAAGTCCACCGCGGCCGTGCCGCTGACCAGCGAGTCCGGGGCGAAGAGAAACAGTCCAATCAAGAACAAGCAGCCACCGAGCATCGTCCGGGAGGTCGGGAGCTTGTCCATGGCGAAGAGCACGACCGCCACCAGGATCAGGCAGATGATGGAAAGCGGCATTCGTTTGGACTTGAACAGTCGATCGGAAATCACTCCCCCCAGAAGAATGCTGATGGGCCCGGCCAGTTCGAACAGCGCGCTGAGGGCCCCCGACTGCGTCATATCGGTATGGAGTCGTTCGTTCAGGTACTTGGGCCCCCAGGCCAGGATGGCATAACGCGTTGGCTTGAGAAAAAAGTAAACCCCGGCCAGCAACAGCACCATGGGGTTCTCCAGGACTTCGAGGATAATTCTCCATGAGCCATCCGGCTTTTCGGCCACGGGCCGTTTCGGGGCCGATGGAGGTTCGCTCTCCCCGTGATACCGCTCGATGGCGGGCAACCCGACGTCCTCCGGCCGGTTGCGCTGGAACAGCCAGAAGAGCACCCAAATCAGCAGGAGCAGGGCGGCGGGAGCAAAGAAGGCATAACGCCAGCCGAACCGTTGGCCGAAATAACCGGCGAAGGGAGAGGCAACCAGCCCGCCGATCGCATAATTGGTGAACCACACGCCCATCACCGTGCCACGCTCGCGCCGCGAGAAAAAGCAACTGACGTTCTTGGTCAGCGGCGCCCAGCCGGAGGACTGGAACATGCCCTGGAGTCCGAAAAACACGCCAAGCAGGATGACCCCCGGGGACATGCCCATGGCCGCGGCGACAAGGATCGATCCGAGCATGCCCACCAGAATCACTTTGCGCGTGCCGAATCGATCGCCACACATGCCCCAGAGGAATTGGCCGGCCGCGTAAGCGACCTGGTTGCCCACGTCGATCCAGCCCATGTCATTTTTGCTCAGCCCCATGATGCCCGGCTTTTCCAGGTCGATCTTGGCCACCCAAAACGATTTTCGGGTGAGATAAAACCCGGCATAGGCCAGCCAGGTGATGGCGAAGATCTGCCAGCGCCAGCGCTCGTAGGCACGGTCGGGCCCGAAGAGCCTGGGGCGGTCTTTCATACCAGGATGCGGGTTCGATCCGGATCGTAAGGCGCGCGCCGATGAGCCGTGGCAGGGCAGCGCGTGCCGTTGACATTGATCTCGTAGCGGCCGGACTTGATGAACTCGACGTCGACCCCCTCGGTGTGGTTGACATAGCCCATGGCGATCGCGCGGCCGAGTGTGTGACCATAGGAGCCGGACGTGGTGTATCCGACCGGTTTGCCGTCTCGGTAAATCAGCTCACTGCCCCACAGGACCGGATCGGGATCCTGCAAGACCAGGATGACGAGCCGGCGCTTGACGCCGGCGGCCTGTTGCTTGAGGAGGGCGGCCCGGCCCAGGAACGGCTTTCGCCAATCGATGGCGAAGGTCAAACCCGCTTCGAGCGGGGTGTCGTCGGGAGACAACTCCGCGCCCCAGGCACGGTAACCTTTCTCCAGGCGAAGCGAGTTAATCGCGTAATGGCCGGCATTGGCCAGTCCCAGGTCCCGTCCGGCGCCGAGCAAGGCGTCGTAAACCAGGGCCAGTTGTTCCATGGATATATGCAATTCCCAGCCGAGTTCGCCCACATAGGTCAGGCGCACGGCCCGGGCGGTCCCCCGGCCCACGTTGATCCACTGCGCCGAGGCGAAGGGGAACGCGGCGTTGCCCAGGTCGGCGTCCGTCACTCGACTAAGTAAAGTCCGCGCGTGCGGTCCCATGATGCCGAGCACTCCATAGCCGCTGGTGACGTCGACCAGTTCGGCGTGTTCCTCGGGCCGGATCTGCCGCGAGATCCAGTCGAAGTCCCGCACGGTTTGGGCAGTCCCGGAGATGAGATAGAATTCCTCGTCCGAGACGCGCAGGAGGGTGAGATCGCTCTCGAACCCGCCGTGCTCGTTGAACAGTCCCGTATAGACGGTTCGACCGGGACGGACGTCCACGTTATTGCCGCAGAGGCGTTGCAGCAATTTGCAGGCGTCCCGTCCTTTGAGGAGGAACTTGGAAAAGCCGCTCTGGTCGAAGAGAGCGACGTTCTCGCGCGCGGCGCGATGCTCGGCGGCGTGATTGGCAAACCAGTTTTGGCGGCCAAAACTGTACTGCATGACCGGCTCCTCGGCGAAGAGTCCCGCTCGGGCCCCCGGGCCGGCCGCAGGGGCCGGGTTCGGGCGCGCAAACCAGTTCGCCCGCTCCCAACCGTTCTTCACTCCGAAGCAGGCGCCTTGGCCGGCCAGCCGCTCGTGCAGCGGCGTTCGGCGCAGACCGCGTCCTGTCTCCATTTCGCGATTGGGCCAGGCCATCTGGTAGTGCAACCCCAGCACCTCGGTGACGCGTTCGCGCAGGAACGCCCGGTGGTTGGCCCACGGGCCGAAGCGACGGATATCGACGGACCAAAGGTCGAGGGTCGGCTCGCCCTCGACCATCCATTCGGCCAGATATTTTCCGGCGCCGCCCGCGCTGGCGATGCCCACCGAGTTAAAGCCGGCGGCGATAAACAGGTGCCGCAGCTCCGGTGCTTCGCCGAGGATGAAGTTGTTGTCCGGCGTGAAGCTCTCCGGGCCGTTGACGAACCGGGCAAACCTGGCCGTGGCCAGCGCGGGAATGCGATGTTTCCCGTTGGCGAGCGGTTCGGCGAACTTTTCCCAATCCGGTTCAAGCAACCGGAAGGAAAAATCATCCGGCGGCGGCTCGACCAGCCAAGCCTTGGAATGGGCTTGAAATGCGCCCAGGACCACCCCCGGGCCTTCCCCGCGGAAGTAAATGCTCAAATCGGGATCGCGGCCGACGGGCAACTCGTCGAACGCGCCGGGGATGGGCTCGGTGACAGCATAATGGTGTTCGACCGGGTAGAGGGGGATGGTGACGCCGCAGCGGCGACCCAGTTCATGGGTCCACATGCCGCCGGCGAGGACGACGTACTCGGCGGTGATCGGGCCCTGGTCGGTCCGCACGCCGGTCGCGCGGCCGTGCTCCTGTTGCACGGCCAGCACGCGCACGTTCTCCAGGATCGTTGCGCCGCGTCCCCGGGCGGCTTTGGCCAGGGCGAGGGCGGCCTCCTTGGGCAGGAGTTTGCCATCGTGCGGCAACCAGGCCGCGCCCAGCACGTCGTCGACTCGGAGCAGAGGCCATTTCTCCAGCGCGGCCGTGGGGCTGAGGAGTTGCACTTCGACGCCAAACCATTCGGCCATGGCCGCCGTGCGCTGCAATTGGCACATCCGTTCGTGCGAACGGCCGAGGATGAGGCTGCCCACTTGCTTCCAACCCACGGAATGGCCGGTTTCACTCTCGAGCGAGGCGTACAGTTGCGCGCTGTACTGGTTGATCTTCGTCATCGAGTTGGTGGTGCGCAGGCGGCCGATCAGTCCCGCCGCGTGCCACGTGGTGCCCCCCGCGAGCTGGTTTTGTTCCAGCAGCAGGACGTCTTTCCAACCCAGACGGGTGAGGTGATAGGCGATGCTGCAACCCACGATGCCGCCGCCGACAATGATGACCTTGGTTTCCGAGGGCAGGGGAGCGGGCATGAGTCAAGGCTACTGGAGCCGAGTCGAACCAGGCAATAGCTCCGTCATGGCAGGGGCGGATTTTGGGACGGCGGCGTGATAGTCTTCACCGAGCAAAGCCGCGAGAGTGGCGGCGATCTGGTTCTGCCCGATTTCGGGAATCCGCCTTCGCTCGCCCAACGGCACGGTGTCCGGTCCGATCACGGCCAGCCAGATGTATTCGGCGCCAGGGATCCCGCCGCCGTGGTTCTTCCATTCCACCGGCCCGCTGCCGCGTCCGTGGTCGCAGGTGAGCAGGAAGGTGGTCTTGTTGCGGTATTCCGGCAGGGCTTGCACGGTGTTCCAGAGCGCGCGGGTGTAGCCGTCGATTTGGCTCGCCGCCAGGAGATAACGGTCGTAGCGGCCCTCGTGCGCCCACTCGTCGGTTTCGCTAAAGGCAATCCAGACCACCCGCGGCTTGTTCTCCTGCGCATATTCCCGGGCGGCGCGGAAGAAGAAGGAGTCGAAGCTCATGTCGGGCCAGAGCGGGGTCGTCTCGCGGAAAAGTTGCTCGATGAGTTCGAGGCGCGAGCCGGAGGCAAAGGTGCGATTGGTCTCGAACCCGGTCCACATCGGGATCCCGCTGCGCTGGGTGTTGAGAATGTAGGGAAAGACATCCCAGTTGGCGAAGGTGGCGACGCGATTGGTGAAGGCGGGTTTTTGGTGGAGCCACTCGAGCACGCTCACGTTGGGATTGTGCCGCTTTTCATTTTTGTCGATCCGATCGTCGGCAAAGCCGGTCAGGATTTCGTTGAAGCCGGGGTAGGTGAAATTCTTTCCATTCGTCACTTTCATGACGCAGCCTTGGCGGGCGTTGCCATAGAGCTGGCCCTCCCTGGCCAGCACCGTCCAGAAGAACGGGAGGAGCGCCTGGCGTCGCGCTTCGGGGGTATCGCGCCAGAAAGCTTTCTTGAGCGGATCGGCATTGGCCACGCCGCCGTTGGTCTTGTTCATCAACAACGCCTCCGCCCCGGTGAAAACTTCCTGCCAGCGAAAGCCATCGATCGTGATCAAAAAGATGTTCTCCGTCCTGGTCGAGGCCGCGGCGGCGGAGAGTTGGAGCAAGGCCAGCAGCGTCGCCACGCGGAAGAACATGAATCTAGACTCCATAGTAAGTCTCGTAGACCCGTGCAGCGCGGAGGCGGGCTTCGTCCCAGTTCCAGCTGGTTTCGGTGAACCGATCCGGGCTGAGGCTGTTCACATAGGCGGAGGGTTTCGTCTCCAGCAGCGCCTCGACGAGCAATTGCCCAATGCCGCCCGAGCCGGAGATGCCGTGGGCATTGCAGCCGCCCGCCATGACGAACCCTTTCACCCGCCGGCTTTCCCCGATGATGAACCGTCCGTCCGGAGTGAAGGTGGGCCAGCCTTTGCCGACGGTCCTCTTCTGCGCGGCTTTCGCGGTGGGAAAGAGCCGCGTAAAGGCGTCGGCGAAGCCGTCCAGGACCTTCCAGTCGGGGGTGATGGCGGGAGGTTCGCCGCGCAGTTCGTAGCTCCGTGGGTCGGTGTGCTGCGATCGGGGTTCCCATCCACCGAGGAGCAGGCCGCCGTCGCGCACTCGCCCGTAGAGGGTGAGTTCCGGAACGCGAAAGCAGGGCAAGTCGGGCGTGAGGCCGTCGACTGGCACGGTGATGAAATATTCGTGGCGCACCGGCACGATGGGCAATTCGAGCCCGGCCAGCCTGGCGACGTGGTAGGCGTGGGCGCCGGCAGCGTTGATCAGATAACGACATTGCACCGGCCCATGATTGGTGGTCACACCCGTGACTCGTCCATGCTTGGTCTCGATACCCTGGACGAAGGTGCCGGTGGCGAACCGGACGCCTCGCTTGCGGCACTGATGCTCGTAGGCCTTGACCACTGAGCGCGGCGTCAGGTAGCCGTCCGAAGGGCACCAGAGCACGGACGTGGCCGGCGTGAAGTCCAGCAACGGCCAGCGCCGTTTGGCTTGCGCGTGATCCAGGAGTTCGGTTTCCAGGCCCGCCGCATCGGCCGCCGCTTTGAGTCGACTGAACTCTTCGGCGCGCCGGTGACTCAAGGCAATGCGCAGCGAGCCGACTTCGTGCCAGTTGGGTTTCGCGTCCGGATCGGATTGGAGTTCGCGGAAAGTGGCGACCGAGTGCCTGGCCAGCCGGATGCGTTCGGCCGAGTCGCGCACCTGGCCGCAGAGGCCTGCGCCCTGCGAGGTGGTGGCCTGGCCGACATCCTCGCCGCGTTCGAGAAGCAAGATATCGTTCCGGCCGGCCCGAGCCAGCGCGTAGGCGACACCACACCCGACCGCGCCACCGCCGACGATGATGATTTCGCTGTTAGGCAGCCGGCTTATTGCTTGGGAGTCAGTCATCGGTGAGTCAGTGATCAGTGAACCAGTAATCAGTGCCTGCCTGCGGAATCAATTGCAGGAAAGCATCCGGGGTGGCTTACCGGACACGGAACCCCAAACACCGAATACTGACTTACTGGTTACTGACTTACTGGTTACTGATTCACTGATTACTGATTTACTGATTACTGATTTACTGATTACTGATTTACTGATTACTGATTTACTGATTACTGATTACTGATTACTACGCATCCCGCATCACATGCAAATACCACTTCACCAGGTTTGCCACGTTGTATTCCTTATAAGTCGAATAGGGTCCCGGGGTGTAGGCGCTCGAGTTGACGCCGCGCTGCTGGCGCTCGCAAATCCTCCAGTCCTGCTCGGAAGTCAATTGCCAGAAGGGCATGAGCTTCGCCAGATCGTAATCGCGGCCCTCGACCGCGTTCTCTTCCACCAGCCACCAGACCCGCACCGCCGTGCGTTGCGGCCCGGCGGGGAGCAGGCGCGTGCTTACCCCGTGATCGCAACTGGAATGATTCCAGAAGTTCGGCAGTGCGCGGACACGCAGCGTCCCGACGCCGGCGTCCCGATAGTCTCCCATGAGTGGAGCGACCTGTTTTCCGTCCAGGCTCTCACTGGCGTAGCCTTCGGCCAGCGGGGTGCGGTTCGCCGAGAACCAGAGGTTGCGTTCGGCATCGGGGAAAACGGTCATGCCGGTTTGCCGGTGGGTCGGCGCCAGACCGGCTTCGCTCCACTTCTGTGCACTCTGGGCGACGGCGGCCGCGATTTGCTCTTGCACGCGCGGGGTGGTGTCGTCGGCGTTGTAATGGTCGAAGTTGGCTTTGATATACTGCGGGTGATTCAGGTTGCAGTGGTAACATTCCCGATTGTTCTCCCAGATGAGTTTCCAGTTGGCCTGAACGAGATAATCCACCGACGCGGCGATCCTGGCTCGCGCCAGCCCTTGTGGCCGGAGCAGCGGGGCGAGCGCCTGGCGCGCCGGCTCGAACGGCGCCGGCTCTGCCGCCAGCGAGAGAAAGATCAGCCCCTCGACTTCCTGCGCCTGCAGTCGGTGCAAGCCGAACTGCGACTTGTCGAGGGCCTCCGGCATGCCGCGACTAGCGAGCAAAGATCCGTCGAGCCGATAGGTCCATTGATGATACGGGCAGATGAACCGGCTGGCGTGACCGGCCCGTTCCTCGCAAATCAATGATCCCCGGTGCCGACAAACATTGTGCAGGGCGTGGATCGCGCGATCTTCTCCGCGGACGACGAGGATGGAGTCGGTATCGACTTCGAGAGTGAAATAGTCACCGGGTTTGGGGATCTCGCAGCTATGGCCGGCCAGGAGCCAACCCGTCCGCCAGAAGCGGTCGAGCTCGAGGCGATAGACTTCGGGGTCGGTGTAGAAGTCGCGGGCGAGCGACCAACCGGGGCGACACTGGGCGAGGAGCGATTGGATCCGGCTCTGCATGCGTTGATCGAGGGGGAGCTTACGATGCCAGGCGCGTTTCGCACAATGACCCTTTTAGGGGGGCAAGCCCGCGATTATCTTTGCAGATACTTGATGACCGCCTGGGTTCGCGTGTGCACCCCAAGCTTGCGGAAAATATTCTTCATGTGGTTGTGGACGGTCCAGGTGCTGATTTTCAGGGCGCCGGCAATTTGTTTGTCCGGGTAACCTTTGCTCAGGCGCAGGAGGATTTCTTCTTCACGCGGGGTCAGGGTGGTCCGTTCCTGGGCCTCATCGGCGCGGGGAGGAGTGCCGACGAGGTTTTGGAAGTACTTTCTGGCTTGCAGGAGAATACTCTGGAAACTGGGAGGTCCAGCATCCCAGGTGCTCCGGATGGGTTCCAGGACGTCCGGCGGCGAGGTTCGGCGCAGGAAGTAACCGTTTCTCACGCCGGTGTGGGAGATGAAAATGTCATCACTTGTCTCATAGATGCCGAAGGCGAAGGCCGGCAGATCGGGCGCGGCAATCTCCTGCTCGCTGAGCGGTTGGCCCGCGCGCAAGTCGGCCTGGCTCCGGTTGAACAACAAGAGATCGGCGCTCTTGCGGGTGAGTTTGAGCAAGGCTTCCTTGATGTCGGCAAAGGCCCCGGCGCAACCGTGTCCCGACCAGGTGACCAGGGCGCGACGGACTTCCTCGTCTCGTTCGACGAGGGCCACACGAACCTCGCCGGAAGTACTGGGCAGGTTTGCGCCCGAGACGATCCTGCCCCGGTTGGGGGCGGTCAGCAAAGTCGTGTAGGTGCAAAGCAGAGGGTTGTCGCTCCAAAAAATCGCCAGCGTGAATTCCCGGGGATAACGTTTGCAGGCAAACTCCCAGCCCTTGTCTTCCGTCGCCCGATGAATTTCCAGGGCCCGCGCCGCTGCGCGCCTTTCGTCCTCTTCGCCCAGTGGGAAGTAGCAACTGTTGCCGCCGTGATCGACCCGGGCCGAGTATTGGCGGGCGGCGCGCGCGTCGATCAGCTCGAGATACTTGCGATGGACCAGCCGGGACCTCCAATAGCGGAGGTCACTCCGGGGCAAATCCGCGGCCGCACGCCTGGTGGCGCCGGGCGGACCGGCCGCAGAGGCAGCTGCAGGGCGTTTCATGTGCTCGCTTCAGGCAGGCCGGGCACGTTTCCGATCGGACCGGCCAGGATGCCTGGTTCTTGCCGGGCCCAAGGTAAACTGAAGAGCGGAGCGAGTTGAATATATTTCTGACGGCGACAAATTCCCGATTGCCAATCACCAACTGGCAGCCGATAATGGCCCGTCGGCCATGGGCGATGGCAGTGAGTTGTTTTTGAAGAAGAGGCGGCTTCGGCTCGTCAAGTGCTGTGTTCGTGGGACTTCGTTATGAGTAAATCCTGGCCAATACCAAGGCGAACGTTTTTGAAGGGTCTGGGCACGGCGATCGCGCTGCCCATGTTCGAGTCGATGTTGCCCAGCGTAGCGCGGGCGGCGGCCTCCGCGTCCCAGCCCCTGCCCAAGCGCATGGCCTTTGTCTATGTGCCCAACGGCGCGAACATGGAGGATTGGACGCCCAAAGCGGTGGGTGCAGACTACGAATTACCCATGATCCTCGAGCCGCTCAAGGCGCATCAGCGGGAGATCCTCGTCCTGTCCGGCCTGGCCCATGACCAGGGTCGTCCGCACGGTGATGGCGCCGGCGACCACGCTCGGGCCTCCGCCACCTTCCTGACCGGTTGCAAGGCACGCAAGACGCCCGGGGCCGACATCAAGGTGGGGATCTCGGTGGACCAGGTGGCGGCGCAAAAGATCGGCGACCAGACCCGCCTCCCCTCCTTCGAGCTGGGAACGGACAAGGCGCGCCTGGCTGGGAATTGCGACTCGGGTTACAGTTGCGCCTATTCCTTCAACATCTCCTGGAAGTCCGAATCCACCCCCATGCCGCCCGAAGTCGATCCGCGCCAGGTTTTCGACCGGCTTTTCGGCAACGGAGACGCCGGGGAGATGGTGGAAGTTCGCATCAAGCGGGATCGTTACCGCAAAAGCATCCTCGACTTCGCCCTGGAAGACGCCAGGAAACTCAAGGCCGACCTTGGCTACACCGATCGTCGCAAGCTCGATGAGTATCTCACCGCGGTGCGCGAACTGGAGCAACGGATCCAACGGGCCGACACTTTCGCCTCCACGCTCCCGGATTACAGCCGGCCCACCGGCGTGCCCAAGAGCTATGAGGCTCACCTCAGGTTGATGTTCGATTTGCTGGTGCTGGCATTTCAGACCGACACGACCCGGGTCTCGAGCTTCATCATGGCCCACGACGGCAGCAACCGGCAGTACCCGTTTGTCGGCGTGCACGATGGCCATCATGACCTGTCACATCACGGAGGCGACGAAGAGAAGAAGGCGAAGATCGCGAAAATCAACCGGTTTCACGCCACCCAGTTCGCCTACTTCGTCGAGAGGTTGAAATCGATCCTGGAAGGCGAGGGCACACTGCTGGACAATTGCATGATCGTTTACGGCAGCGGCCTGGGTGACGGCAATCGCCACAACCACGACAACCTGCCGGTGCTGCTCGCCGGCCGTGGTGGCGGCGCCATCCGAACCGGCCGTCATCTCCGCTTTGAAACGGAAACGCCGATGGCCAACCTGTTCCTGACGATGCTCGCCGGCGTCGGCGCGCCAGTCGAACGCATCGGCGACAGCACGGGCCTGCTGCGGCAGCTTTCTTAAGCCGCCCCCCCGGGCGCCACTGCCGTTGAATTAAGGCCACCGAGAGAACACCAGGCTGAATTCAACGGCAGTGCCCCAGGATGCTCCCAGGACCAGCGGGAGGTGATCTCCTTTCCCTTCCGGCCGCCAGCGTCTAGAATCCCCGCGTGAGCCAGGTCCACGACCACAACCGTCACGCGTGGAACGAACGGGTCCGTCGCCGCGAACACCACACCGAAACCGCCCGGGAGGAAGATTTTCTCGATCCCCTGGCGGTGGTGGATGATTGCGGCTGGCTGGGCGGGAATGTGCGCGATCAACGCGTGCTCTGCCTGGCGGCGGGCGGCGGCAAACACAGCGTGCTCTTCGCCGCTGCGGGCGCTCTCGTGACGGTCAAGGCGCGCCGGACTGCTCGCGCCGTCCCGGGCGAAACCGGGTCGAAGCTCTGGACACCTCGAGCGCGACTTTCAGGCGACAAGCCGCCTGGATGGGGCTATGGTCCGCCATGGCCTTTCGGCTCAATGACGAGCTGGCTTCCGCGCCCGAGGATGGCGCCCCCGAGATTGAGAGGCTGAAGTGTCTTTTGGAAACAGGTGGACCGGCGGAGCAGCAGACGGCCGCCGCGCAGTTGGTTCGACTGGGAGCCGAGGACGCTCTGACCGATTGTCTGGTTTCGAAGAACCCGGTCACCGTCCGGCTGGCCACGGGCGGTTTGTGGGAATGCTGGCTGAATGAGCAGGGACCCTCGGCTCGCCGGGAGATCGACAAAGGGATCAACCAGATGAATGGCGGGGATCTGGAAGGGGCGTTGGAGATCTTCGGCAAACTGGCGAAGAAATACCCGCGCTGGGCGGAAGCCTACAACAAGCAAGCCACCGTGCTCTACTTGCTGGGCAACGCCCGTTTGAGTCTCAAGCTCTGCCAGACCGTGGTCGAATTAAAGCCGAGGCACTTTGGCGGCTGGAACGGCATGGCGCTCTGTGCGGCGCAATTGGAGAAGTGGCAGGTCGCCCTTGCCGCGGCGAGAAAAGCCCTCAGCATTCAGCCCGGGGCGCAGGCGAATCTTGACCTCATTCATTTGGCGCAGGCCAAGCTCAAAGAGGAAGAATAGTCCGCCCCGGCCGGACGCTTGTCCCTACCGTTGGCCTTTGCCGATGCGCATGGCTCCGACAATCACGGCGCCGTCTTCCACCTCCAGATCACGCGCTTCGACATTGCCGAAACAACGGGCGGTCGAGCGCAACAGGACTTTGCCGGCCGTTCGAAAATTTCCGATCAACTCGCCGCTGATCTCCGCCGCCCCCGCCGTGATGGCTTCCGGCCAGCGAAACAGGCTGCCGACCGGGACGATCAGTTTGCCGGTCTTGAAGGTGCCTTTGATCTCGGCGTTCCGATGGACCTCCAGGGAATGCTCCGCCGTCAGTTTTCCCAGGAAACGGCCTTTGATCACCGCGTCGGTGACGACGGTTTCCGTATTAAAGACAAAGCCACCTTCCTCCACGACAAAGCGGCCCCGGGTCCGGAAGTTTTTGGAGACCGCGCTGGTGATCAAGTAATCGCGCAGGTCCAGGTGGCTGCTGCACCGTTTGCACATGGTGGACAGGGCGGACGGAGAAACCTCCAGCTCGGTGCCGCACTGGAAACAGGTGACGCGGCGGACTTCGCGCGCCGGTTCCGCCGGGTGCGCCGCATTTTTCGCCGCGTGGCGCAGCACATCCTCGAGCCGAAAATACTGGCGGCAGTGCTTGCAGATGCTGGAATAGGCGGATGCCGGCTCGTGCTGTGTGTGGCCGCACTTAGGGCAGGCCACGAGCACCTTGTCCTGTTTCATGGCTGGCCTTCAGACAGACCGGCCCGCGCGCCACTCCACCGTCACGGCGCGCGTTGCTTGGCCGCCTCGGGCATGGCCAGGGACGGAGGACGCGGACTCGGCGACGGGGCAACCTTGTTCGGATTCACTTCGGTCTTGCCGACGAAGGTCACCCCTTCTTCCATCACCAGCTTGGCGGACCGGACATCGCCGAACAGTTCGGTTTTGGCCTTGAGCTCGATTTTTTCTTTGGCCGAGATGTTGCCGGTGACCTTGCCCCGGACGACCACGGTGTTGGCGTTGATATTGCCGGTGATGACCGCCCCATCGCCCAGGTTGAGCGTGCCGTCCGAATTGATCTCGCCTTCCAGCTTGCCTTCGAAGGTCAATTCTCCGGCGAACTTCAAGTTCCCTTTGATTTCCACGTCGGAGCTGAGGACGTTTTTGCTGGACCCGGTTGTACTCATAGGTTGTTGCATAACAGTTGGTCTGTGATTTTTTCAGCCGTAGTAAGATTGAATCCGCATCGACTGTCAATCGCAGAAGCCGGCGGAACCCTCGATCGGCATATTTTTTTTGCGACAGCGACCTGGCGCGCGATCGGCTGCGTCACTTGAAGAGCATGACTCGGAAGCCAGCCAGAATCATGAAACCGCCGAAGAGCCTCTTCAAGGTTTCCGCCGGCAGGGACTTGGTCAGGGCGGCGCCGCCGAAGCCCCCGACCACGGCCAATGGAATCAACCAGGCCGCGACGCGCCAGTCGACGTTGCCGAGTTGCTGGTGTTTCAAAGCGCCCGTAAACGCCGTCGGGATGATCACCACCAGCGAAGTGCCGATGGCGGTCTTGATGTTCGTGTCCAGGAAATAGACCATCGCCGGGACCATGACGATCCCCCCGCCGACCCCGAACAATCCGCTGCTGACGCCCCCGATCAACCCGATGATTGCCGCGATCAAGTAATGCATGGCTCGGTAATGCCCTGCGTCCCGAGCGCCGACAACTAAAATCATTTTCATTTGCCCGCCGCCGTCTTAGTTTGCCGCTCCATGACCGCCGTGGTTCATCCGGCCCTGCGATGGTTTGTCGCCCGGATCGGAGACGGATTGACGCTGGCCCAGGTGTTCATTCGGCCCGCCGGGCGCGGCTACGAGTTGCGCCACGAACTGGACCGATCCTGCGCCCCGGAAGCCTTGCGCCCCGTCGCGCTGGCCGATTTGCGGTCGCTCGCCCAATCCACCGCCCAGGGCGACTTTCGTCCCTTGAAATCCGCCCCCGACCTGCCGTCGGGCTGGCGTGGCCTGGTCGCCAGCGACCTCGAGTTGGAACACGCCCTGGACCAGCTCTATCCCGGAGCGATCGCCGACTGGTTTGCCGCCCAAACCCAGCCTGTTCCCATGACGAACTACCGCGAGTTCACCAGCCGGCAGACCGGGATGTACCGCGTGACCACCCTGCTCAATGACGAGCAAGCCGCCCAGGTCATCCGCGCCTGTTGCCAACCCCGCTTCTGCTTGAAACGTCGGTCCTGGACGGTGGCGGGCCTGGAGCCGGACCCCGCCGCGGAGAAAAGCTTGATCCCCTGCCTGGAACCGTGCGCCCTCTTGCTCGAATTCGCCCGCAAGGCCGCCCGGATCGAACAGGAGGACAAAGTTCAGGTCGGGCTCTCCTCCGCCGAGTTGGAGACACTCCAGGCCGCGTTGGAAGCAGACCTCAAGTCTCCGGCCGCGCCCGGGCGCGCCGCCGATTTCAATGCGCCTCTCAACCCGCGACGCCGGGCACTGCTGCTGGAGAAGTTGCGGCGGCATTTGACTTTGGCCAGGCAACGCGCTCCTGGTCCTGAATGACGCATATTGAAACGCCCCACAAAAACATTGTCTTCCCTCGTCTGCCCTTTAGTGTGGTTTCGGCCATGACGAAGACGTTTGCAGAATTCGGATTCCAGGGACGGCTGATCGCCGTCGAAGGTCTGGACGGCTCGGGCAAGTCCACCCAGATCTACCTCATGAAACGCTGGCTGGAGCTGCAGGGGCTGAAAGTTTTTTTCAGCGAGTGGAACTCGTCGGACCTGGTCAAGGCGGCCACGAGCAAAGGCAAGAAGCGCGAGCTGCTCAGCCCGACCACCTTCAGCCTGATCCACGCCACGGATTTCGCCGACCGCTACGAACGCCAATTGGTCCCGTTGTTGCGCGCGGGCTACCTGGTGCTCTGCGACCGGTATATCTTCACGGCCTTTGCCCGCGATGTCGTGCGGGGTTGTCCACCAGAATGGGTGCGCGGCATCTACGACTTCGCCGCCCTGCCTGACCTGACCTTCTTTTTCAAAGCCGACCTGGAGGTCTCGCTCCACCGCATTCTGGATGGCCGTCCGGAATTGAAGTATTTCGAGGCTGGCATGGATCTTCGGTTGTCGTCCGATCCCTACGAGAGTTTCCGCATTTTCCAGGGGCGCATTCTCGAAGAATACATGGCCATGAGCTCCGAGTTTGGATTCCTGGTGATCGACGCCAACCAGGCGATCGAAGCTCAGCAGAGCGTGGTGCGAGAGTTGATGGCCATGAAGCTCCAGCTGACTTCGTTTTCCGCGGAAGACAGCCACGCCAACCTCAGCGGGTCCTTTCGAAGCGCCTCGGCCTCCCGCCCGCTGCCAGCCAAACATTGACCGATGGAAAAGCGCGCCATCAAAAACCTGGCCCGCAGGTCCAGCAACGGCCCGATCGTGGTGCCGGAACGGACCGCGCGCCGCTTTTACGGCCACGGGCTGCCCAACGTGGATCTGAAGCGCCTGGCCGGCCGGCTCATCGTCGTCGAAGGCGCCGACGGCTCCGGTCGTTCCACGCAAATCACCCTGCTCACGCGCTGGCTCGAAGGCGCCGGCCACGCCACCGCCCAGGTCGGCCTGAAACGGTCCACCCTCGTCAGCGAAGAACTCAACCAGGCCAAAAAAGGGAACATTCTCAGCCGGACTACCCTCAGCCTCTTTTACGCCACTGACTTTGCCGACCAGTTGGAGAACTCGATCCTCCCCGCGCTCAAAGCCGGGTTCATTGTCCTGGCCGATCGCTATATCTACACGCTCATGGCTCGTGACCTCGTGCGCGGGATGGACGGCAAGTGGCTGGAAAACCTTTACGGCATCGCCCTGGTCCCCGATGCGGTTTTTTATCTCAAAGTGTCTCCCGAGATTCTCGTCCAGCGTAACTTCGCGAAGGATTTCGCACTGGATTACTGGGAGAGCGGGATGGACCTGGGCCTCTCGCGCGACATGTTCGACAGCTTTCTCAAATACCAGGGGCTGATGGCCGATCAATTCGAGCGCCTGCAAACCACTTACCGCTTTAGCATCATCGACGGCGACCGTTCGCCCGAAGCGATCAACGTCGAATTGCAGCAAAAAACCGAACAGGTGTTGGCCCGCAAGTGAGAACATCATGGCGCGCGGCGACCATTCCGTTTTCCGTCGCTCCCATTCGGGCCGCCGGCCGGAGGCTCGATCGGGCGGGCCGCCGCGGCACGCTGGCATGATTGGCCTCGGATGAACCTCATCCCTTAACGCGCATGGCAGACAACGACAGCAAAGCTTCCTACCTGGTGGGTGTCGATTTGGGCGGAACGAAGATTCTTGCGGGCGTCTTCGACCACGAGTTCAGCTGCCTGGCCCGCATGAAACTGAGCACCAAAGCCGAGCGCGGACCCGAGGGAGTGATGGAGCGCGTGGCCCGGTGCGTCCAGGACGCCGTCGATGAATGTGATCTCGCCATGAAATCAATCCGCGGGATCGGCATCGGCGCGCCCGGCGCGGTCGACACCCAGGAAGGGAAAGTCCTCTTCGCGCCCAATCTTGGCTGGAAGGATGTCTCGCTGAAAAAGGCGCTGGAAAAGCAACTCGGCGTGCCCGTGTTCGTGGAGAACGACTGCAAACTCCACACCCTCGGCGTTTATGAGGCCGAACTCAAAGCCCGTCCCCGCCACCTGATCGGCATCTTCATCGGCACAGGCATCGGCGCCGGGCTGATCCTGGACGGCAAACCGTATACCGGCTTCAATGGCACCGCCGGCGAGGTCGGCCACATGGTCCTCGACGTCAACGGCCCGGAGTGTGGCTGCGGCAACCGCGGTTGCTTCGAGGCTTTGGCCAGTCGCCGCGCCATCTTTCGCACCATCCAGACGGCCGTGAAGAAAGGCCAGGACACCCTCCTCACCGAAATGCTCGGCAAAGATCTCGACGACCTGCGCAGCGGCGATCTCCGCAAAGCCATCCGGCGCGGCGACAAATTTGTCGAACGCGTCATCGAGCAGGCCGCCGACTACACCGGCATCGCCGTCGGCAACCTGATCAACCTCGTCAATCCCGAAGTCATTGTGCTGGGCGGCGGCGTGATCGAGCAACTCGACCAGGAAATGCTCCCGATTATCGAGCGGGTCGCCAAAAAGCATGCCCTGCCCGGCACGGCCCAAGGCATCGAGATCAAAGCCACCCGGCTGGGCGACGATGCGGGCATCACCGGCGGCGCCGTCCTCGCCCGACGCGCCACGAAATAACCGCCCCGTTTGCCTGGTCGTCGTGCCCGCCCGGAGAGGAATCACCGGCCTGGCTCCTGGCCGGAGGTTTCTTCGGCGATGCTGCGCACTTCGCCGGACTTGAGCCTGGTTTTCAGGCGTTGGCCAATTCGAACTTCGCCCGCGGAACGGAGCACTTTGCCGGAAGCGGCATCGGTGGTGATGGAATAACCCCGGGCCAGCACGTTGTCGGGTCCCAGGAGGCGCAGTCGCGCCTGCAAATTCGAAAGCGCATGGCGCCCGCTCTGCAAGCTTTTCCGGGCCTGTTCGCGCAAGCGGCGCTCCCAATCCCTGACCTCCTGTCGCCGCTGAGCGATCCCGGCGGAAGGTTTCAGGCGAAGCAGGCGCTGTTGCAGGTTGAACCAGGCGGTGTGCTGGTCACGCCAGCCTTGCCTGACACAGCGCGCCAGCGAATTCAGCAAGTCATCGAGGTATTGCAGTTGTTCCTGGACCCGGCGGCGCGGATGAAGGCGACCGAGCCTCTGCGCGATTTGTTCCAGGATGTCCCGCTCGAGTCCCAACCGACCCTGAATGAGCCGGCGCAAACGGCGGCCCGCCTCGGCCACCAGTTGTCGGCTGGCGAAGGCGCCTTCGGTAATGATCTCCGCCGCGGCGCTCGGCGTGGCGGCCCGGAGGTCCGCCACGAAGTCGCTGATGGTGAAATCGATTTCATGGCCGACCGCCGATACCACCGGCAGGGCCGACTCGAAGATCGCCCGCGCCACGATCTCTTCATTAAACGCCCACAGATCTTCCAGGCTGCCGCCGCCGCGCGTGACGAGGATGAGGTCGAGACGGGCGACGGGCGACGGCGTCAGGCTCCACTGGTTGAGCCGGCGGATCGCCCCGGCGATCTCGGCGGCGGCCCCCTCGCCTTGCACCCGACAGGGTGCGAACACGATCTCCAGCGACGGCTGGCGGCGTTGGATGACATGAAGCACGTCACGGATGGCGGCTCCCGTCGGGGACGTGACCAGGCCGACCCGTTGCGGATAGCGGGGCAGGGGCCGCTTGCGTTCCTGGGCAAAGAGACCTTCCGCCTGGAGTTTGCGCTTCAGCTTTTCGAAGGCCAACTGGAGCGCCCCGACTCCTTGCGGCTCCACCGCCCGCACGATGAGTTGATACTGCCCGCGCGGTTCGTAAACCGTCAGGCCACCCCGCAGGATCAGCTTCTGTCCATCCTGGAGAAATTCGCGATGACTCACCGACTCGCCGCGGAAAAGCACGCAATTTAACTGCGCTCCGCCTTCTTTGAGCGTGAAATAAATGTGCCCGGAGGATTGCGCGCGCAGATTGGTCACTTCACCGGTGACCCAGACTTCGCCGATTTCCTTCTCCAGCAACTGCCGGACGGTGGTGGTCAATTCGCTGACCGTCAGCACGCGGCGCGTCTGCTCGGGCGGGAATAACTCGCCGAAGTCCCACTGGGATTCTGCTTTTCGGCTCATGGCAACGGTTCCGAAATGCGCTGGATAGTCCGCGTCCGCCCGGTCTGCTCGTCCACGTCGATCAGCGCGCCCTGGAGCAGGACATGATGCTTCGCGACTTCGAATCGTTGCGGCACGTGGGTGAGGAAACGCCGGATGACCGGTTCGATCTCGCGGCCCAGGACGCTCTCGTGTGGGCCGGTGAACCCGGCGTCGCACAAGAACGCCGTGCCGCCAGGGAAGATTTGTTCGTCCGCCGTTTGCACGTGGGTGTGCGTGCCGATCACCGCGCTGACCTGGCCGTCGATCAGCCGGGCGAGCGCGATCTTTTCCGAGGTGGCTTCCGCATGAAAGTCCACCAGGATGACCCGGGTCCGCTCCCGGAGGCGGGCAACTTCGGCCTGGACCAAGGGGAAGGGATTATCCAGGTCCGGCATGAAGACACGACCCTGCAGGTTCACCACGGCGAAGGAAGGCTTGTGTTCGAGCTGGAAGAGGTGGCTGCCCTGGCCAAGCGTGCCGGGCGGATAATTGAGCGGACGCAGGAAACGCGGCTCAGTCTCGAGCAGCGCGCTCACCTCTTTCTGGTCCCAGAGATGGTCGCCAGTGGTGATGACATCGACGCCGGCGGAGAAGATTTCTCCAGCGGTCCCGGGGGTGATGCCGGATCCGCCCGCGGAATTCTCACCGTTGGCTACGACGGCGTCCAGTCGGTGTTGCAGGCGCAGCAACGGCACCAGCGTCCTGACGGCCCGCCGGCCCGGTTCGCCCACGATGTCCCCGATGAACAAAATCTTCACCCCGCCCAGAGTAAGGGGGGCGGAGCCCGGGGCAAGCAGGTTCCGCGTCCTGGTCTGAGGCGGGGGGAGTAATCAGTAATCAGTGAATCAGTAATCAGTGATCGGCAATGAGCAATGAGTGTTCGGTAGCAAGTAGGCGGTGTTCAGTATTCAGTGTTCGAGTACAAGCCAATGCCTCTCGCTCCACCGCGAGCGTTCTGGGACGCCGTACACAGAACGATGTTAATGAGCTCTGAGGACCGATTACTGATTACTGATTACTGACTCACTGATTACTGATTACTGACTCACTGATTGCTGATTACTGACTCCCTGATCAAGGATCAAACTCGACATTCGCAATTCGACGTTCGACATTCGCCGGCGTGTTTCGACCGTGCATCGACCTGCATGAAGGCAAAGTGAAACAAATCGTCGGCGGCACCCTCACCGACGACGCGGCCGAATTGCGGACCAATTTTGTCTCCGAGCGGTCGGCGGCCTGGTATGCCGAGCTCTACAAACGCGACGGGTTGAAAGGCGGGCATATGATCCTGCTGGGGCCGGGCAATGAGGGAGCGGCGCGCGCCGCGCTCCAGGTGTATCCGGGCGGTTTGCAGGTCGGCGGGGGCATCGATGCGGAAAATGCGAAGGGTTGGCTGCAGGCCGGCGCGTCCCACGTCATCGTCACATCCTATCTTTTCCGGGACGGGCGGCTGGATTGGGAGCGGTTGAAGACGATGGTGGGCGCCATTGGCCGGGAGAGGCTGGTCCTCGACCTGAGCTGTCGACGGCGGGGCCAGGACTACTTCGTCGTGACCAATCGCTGGCAGACCTTCACTGAACTGAGGATTGCGCCCGGCACGTTTGCCCAATTGGCGGACTATTGCGACGAGTTCCTGATCCATGCCGTCGACGCCGAGGGGTTGTGCCGTGGCATCGACTCCGAATTGGTGGAGAAACTTGGCCAGTGGACGCCGCGGCCCACGACCTATGCGGGCGGCGCAAGATCCCTCGACGATCTCGAGGAAGTCACGCGCGTCGGTCGGGGCCGGATCGATCTGACCATCGGCAGCGCGCTCGACCTTTTCGGCGGGACGGGCGTGACGTACGCGGACGTGCTGGCCTTCAACCGCCGATTATCAGCCTGAGCCTTTTTCTTACGCGGGAGACGCCGCCTGGCGCTTGCCGTCGGCCAGGAAATCCAGGTAGTAGACAAGCCGCTCCTTCAACTCCTTGCGCGGGACGATGGCATCGATCAGGCCGTGGTCGAGGAGGAATTCGGCGGTTTGAAATCCGGCCGGAAGCTCGGCCTGCGTGGTGTCTTTGATCACGCGCGGACCGGCGAACCCGATCATGGCGGCAGGTTCGGCCAGGATGAGATCGCCCACACTGGCGTAGCTGGCCATGACGCCGGCCGTGGTGGGATGGGTCAGGACACTGATGTACGGCAACTTGGCCCGGGCGTGATAGGCGAGGGCGGCGCAGGTCTTGGCCATCTGCATGAGGCTGAACATCCCTTCATACATGCGGGCCCCGCCGCTGGTGGAGATGATGATCACCGGCAAGCTGCGATCGGTGGCCGTTTCGATCAGGCGCGTCAGCTTTTCGCCCACCACCGAGCCCATCGAGCCGCCGAGAAACGAGAAGTCCATTACGCCCAACCCAACGCGAAACTCTCCAATCGTGCCGACTCCAGTGATCACCGCGTCCTTCAATTGCGTCGACTTCTGGTAAGTTTCCAATTTCTCTTTGTAGGACGCGACGCCTGTAAACTGGAGGACGTCGACGCTGGTCATATCGGCGTCCATTTCTTCGAAGGAGCAGGTCTCGACCAGGGAATGAATCCGCTCGCGGGCACCGATCGGGAAATGGTAGCTGCATTTCGCGCAGACCTTGAGGTTCTCGTCCAGTTCCTTGTCGAACACCATCGTTTCACACTTGGGGCATTTGGTCCAAAGCCCTTCCGGGATGTCCTTTTTGCGCTGCTTGGAGGAGCCGAGTTTGGGCTTTTTGAGGAAGGTGGTTTCGGCATTGGCCGGGGGCGGGGTCACGGCGGGTTCCACGTCGAAGCCAAGAGTTTTCTTGATGAACGAGGTCGTTGCCATAAGTAGAATATAGTCAGTGTAACAAACCCCGAGCCACCGTCCATACACAAACTTCGGCCGCCCCGCAAGCCCGCAGCACTTCGGCACATGCGCTGGTCGTGGCACCGGTGGTCAGCACGTCGTCCACCAGGACAATGCGCCGTCCGCGCGCCGCCTCGGCGGACGGCCCGGGCGCGAATGCGCGGCGGGTGTTCGCGCAACGTTGGGCCCGGGAGAGCAACGTCTGGGTGCGGGTCGAGGCCACGCGCCGGAGGAGGGCGGCCGCGGGGAGGGAGGTCGCGAAGCTGAGGTGGCGGGCGAGGTGCTCCGCCTGGTTGAACTCGCGTTCCGATTCCTTGTGGCGATGCAGCGGAACGGGCACGATCAAATCCCAGCGTTCTTCCCGCAGGGCGGGAACGGCTTCGCGCCGCAGCAAGTCGGCCAGGAACGGCTCAAACCAAAGGGCCCGGGAGTACTTCCAGCGGTGGATGATCTCCAGAACCATCCCCTTCGCCGCCACCGCGGAGCGGGCGGAGCTGAAGTGCAGTTCCATTTCCCGGCAATTGGCGCACTCGAATTTGTCGGTGATGGCGCCTTCGAACGGGAGGCCGCAGCGCTCGCATTTCGGGGGAACGATGAAACGCACGTTGCGCCAGCAGTTGGCACAAACGTAGCCCTCGGCCCGCGTGGCGCGCGCCTGCCGGCAGTACTGGCACAGGTCGGGATAAAAAAATGTCAGGGCGGCCTCCGCGCCGCTCTTCAAAGTGGCGGTCCAGTCAACGCGCATGGGACAAAAGAATGGTAAGAAATGCGCCGCGCCGTTGCCAAGCGGATAATCGCCGTCGCCTCTGCGGCACCGCGGCGGCGGGAGATAATCTTTGCCGTCCCCTTGGCTCCATGATAAAGGAATGCCGGTGGCCGACTGCGCATGTCCGTTAATCAGGATCAATTCATTGACGACCGTCCCGCGCCCTCCCCGGGCGTCTTTGGACGTTTTTATCTCCAGGAGCTGATCAACAGCGGCGGCATGGCCGACATCTGGCTGGCGACGGATCCGGAGCAAAAGGCCTACGCGCTGCGCAAGCTGCACGACCATCTGCGATTCAACCTGCTGGCCCGGCGGCGATTCAACCGCGGTTGCGAAATCCTGGCCCACATTCACAACCATGAGCATGTCATCGGCTACCTCGAGCACGGCAAAATCAACGGCACGCTCTATTGCCTCATGGAGTACGTGGAGAGCTCCAACCTCAAGCAGATGATCCTGCGCAACGATCCCATCCTCCAGGAAAACGTGGGGAACATTCTCATCGATATGGCGGTGGCTTTGGAACACGTCCATGACAGCGGCTTCATGCATCTGGACTTCAAACCGGAAAACATGCTGATTACCCGCAATGCCGCCGTGCGCCTGGTGGACTTCGACCTGGCCAAACCCCGGCCGGAAAAGCCGAGGAAGTTTTCCAAGAACCCGGGAACGCCCGCTTACATGGCCCCGGAACAACTGCAGCGCCAGGCCTACGACCATCGAGCCGACATCTTCGCTTACGGTGTGACCGCTTACGAATTGCTCACCGGCCAGAAACCATTCCAAGGCGAAACCCCTGAAGAAATTTATCGCCGACAAGTCGAGCGCTCCGGGTTCTCTCTGCCCCGTGAGCTGAACCAGAACATCCCGCCGGCGGTGGAGAAATCGATCCTGAAGTGTCTCGAGCGTGACCCGGAGAAACGCCACCCGATCATGAGCACCCTGGTGCTCGAACTGAAGGCGGCGCTCTACGTTTGACGGCCCGTTGCCGAGGCGCTGCCAGGCCGTCCCGGTCGGCTCCGCCTCGATCCGATCCGGCAGGAGAAAGCCAGTTCGGTTAGCGCCGCTACTGGGAAGGAGCAGAAGAGTTCAAACTCTCCTCTCGGCTCGTTCGTTGCCTGCGTCGCCCGTGCCGGAGCCTCCTCGCGATTCAACAAAGCTTTTTTAAATGCGCGCGGACGCGGCGACGTCTGAACTCGTGGAACTCGAAGCCCCGGTGTATGAAAACAGTTTTGGGTGTGATGCTTTTTCTCGGAGTCAGTGCGGCGTGCCTGGCCGACCCTCCGCCGTTGACTTTTTACACTCAACTCGTGCGGGCATCGGACAGCGACCAACCCAAGGAGTCGAGCTGGAAGCCGGTCGGCCCGAAGCTCAGCCGGCAATTCTGTCCCAAATTCCGGTGGAAAAACTATTGGGAAGTCGACCGCCAGACGGTGAGCGTTCGGCCCGGCAAGGTGACCCGCGTCCGGCTTAATGCCGGGCGGGACATCGAGATCGAATTGCGCGGTCAGGATGAATCGGAGATCCGACTATTCACCAATGGCGTGCTGACGCGCCGATCGCGCCAGCCCATCCACTCGAGCATGTCCATCATGGGTGGAGGGCGGGAGAACGACGATTCGTGGTTCGTCGTGGTGCGCCGGGACAAGCCGACCTTGGACTAAGGTCGGTTCAGTCCGTCGGTCGGAGTTTCTTCAATGCGTCCCGCACCTTGGCCGCCTTTTCGTAGTCCTCGCTCTTGACCGCCTCGTGCAGGTCACGTTCGAGTTGCTCGCGCCGGCTCAGCGGCCGCTTGCGGTTCACCTCTTCCAGCCAGTGCTGCAGCGCGCTGATCTCCGCGCTTTGCGAGACCAGGTCATGCCGCGAGTGGTTTTCATAAAACTCGCGCAACCGGTCGATGCCCGCCTCGATCTCCTTGATGGCCGCCGCGAACTCTTCCGTCTGCAAATACTGCGTCGCCACCGCGCGGGTGTGAATCATCAGCACCTGCGGCCGGAACTGTTGCAGCGTCCAGGCCAGATCCTCGTCCTCCGCGTATTCCTCGACGAAATCGAATACCTTCAAGTTGCGGGTGGTGTCGCGCAGCACCCCGCCGAAATCCTCCAACTGCAGGAGACAAATATAGCGGTGATGGTACTGGAACGCTTCCATCTGCAGGCGGGCGCAATCTTCCGGCTTGAGCGTGAAGTCCTCTTCGCCCGCCTCACGGCTCTGCCCGTGTTGCTGCAACTTCGCCAGGTAAAAGTCAAAGAGCGTGGGATGGCCGAACGGCCGCTTGCCATCCGGCCGCCCGTGAGCGTTCATCTGCAACAACCCGAGGTCGACCCGAAGCTGAATTTTTTCCTGGCCATCCTTGCCGACGAACTTCCTCACCACCACCTGGCCAGGCTGGTAATCCCACTGGTCCAGGAGGTGTGAAATGTCGAAATTCATGGCCCGAATATGGCCGCGAGCCCTGGCGAAGTCAACGCGCCTCGGGGCGCCGCCAAGGCCGGGCCATTGCCGTTGAATTAAGCCTGGCTTTCTCCTGGTGGCCTTTAATGCCCAATGCCCAATGCCCAAAGCATAACCAAGCCCCAATGCCCGAAGCTCGACCAAAACAGCCACAAGGGCCGTCTTGAGCGCCGCTGCCGCGGCCGGATGCGCCCGGCCCGCCGACGCAGCCAACGGCGATCCCTCAACCGGCCCTCCCGCCCGCTCGGCCGTCAAAAAGCTTGCAGGGTGTCCAGCACCGCCTTGATCCGGGGCACCTCGTGGGTCCTGAACAAATTGGTTTTCCCCAGCGCCGCCAACAGGGCGAAAAACGGCTCGGCGCACCGCACCTCCTCACCGAAATACTCGAACGCATGCGGCAAGGCATGACAGGTCGGAAAGCCCAGGGTACGCAAACGAATCGTGTGCAGGAAGGTCCTCATCTGATGGCGCACGCGGAGCGCGCCGTCTCGCAAGTTGCGGTAATAAAACCCGAGTCCCGGATCGAGGAGGATCTTTTCCACGCCGTGCCGCGTGGCCGTTTCGATCTCGCGTGCGAAATAGCCATGCATCAGCTCGATCGGATCTTTGCCGAACCGGTATTCGTCGACTTCACGGACGTTTTGGCCCTGCACGAAGCAGATGATGACCGCGGCATCGTGGGCCGCCACCATGCGATACATCTCCTCATTGCTTTGCGTGCCGGTCAGGTTGAGCAGGTTGGCCCCGGCTTCCAGGCAAGCCCGCGTGACGGCCGGCTCATAAGTTTCCACGGAGACCAGGATGTTCTCCGCGCGCAGGGCTTTGATGGCCGGGAGCAATTTGGCATTCTGGGCGCGGTCGTCCAACCGGCCGGCGTGCTGCAGCGTCGATTCCGCGCCCACATCGATCAGGTCGGCTCCCTGGGCGGTCAGCACTCGGGCGCGTTGCCCGGCCGCCTCGCTCGAGAGGCAAACACTCTCTCGATACCACGAATCGGCGGAAAGGTTGATCACGCCCATGATGGCCGGCCGCGAGTTGAAGGCGAAGGGCCTGCCGCCGATGGAGAATTCCTTGACGTGCGCGGCGGCCGCGGCGCGGTGTTGCTCCAGCAGGGCCGCCAGGTCTTCCAAGTTCAACATGACAATGTTGGAGAAAAGAATGGCGCGCTCGGCGGGATTCGAACCCACGACCGTCTGCTTAGAAGGCAGATGCTCTATCCAACTGAGCTACGAGCGCATGTGAACACCAATGACTAATATCCTGGCAGTTCAAGCAACTCAAATCTGAAACCAAATCATTCTTGACCTTGCACATAGGAAAAGCACGACCAACACTACTCCCGTGCTCCGGACCGATGAACTTCTGGCCGTCGCCGCAGTCGCAGCCATTCACTCGGGCGATGTGGAGTTGTTGCAACAGCTCCTGCAGAAACATCCCGGCCTCGCGACCGCCCGACTCGGCGACCCCGACAAAGGCAACGGAATGTCCCGAACCCTCTTGCATGTGGCAACGGACTGGCCCGGGCATTTTCCGAATCGCGCAAAAACGGTGGCGGCGCTGATCGCGGCTGGCGCCGACGTCAATGCACAATTCACCGGTCCACACGCGGAGACGCCGCTGCATTGGGCGGCCAGCAGCGACGACGTTACGGTGCTGGACGCTCTCCTCGCGGCAGGCGCGGATATCAATTGGATTGGATATGACCGCCTGACTCCGCTGGACGCCGCGCGTCGCAGTGGCGCAGCCGCATTGGTCCAATGGCTGGCCGGCTGCGGCGCCACTTCGGCCAAGGACATTGCCTGAAGTGGCCTGGATCGGGTGAAGCCATCGATGCGATGCGCCCGAGCCCAAATTTCGAGGAAACACGGGCTTGACTGCGTGCCCCAAAATTGGTACTGGACAGCCGTTCCCCGCGCGAATTTGGTAGACGCTTACAACCGACGCCGACGAGCGCGGAGGGGCGGCGTGCGCTTGGGGTTTCCGGAAAACGATCCGGGGTGAAAACGTGAAAAAGCTCCTTTCCGTTTTGGGTCTCGTTTTTCTTCTTGCGTCGCAAAACGCGACGGCTTGGATCAGCTTTCTGGATGGAGGATCACTTCCGCAAAGCGCCGGTTGGACTCTGGACGGCAGCGATACGGGTACGATTGTTGATCTCGGCGCCGGCAACCAGGGCATCCAACAGACCGATGACAGCGCCAACGCCTACGTCGAGTGGTATCTCGTCAATACCAACCAGGCCAGCACCCTGGCCGCCCGTTTCCGGGTCGATGCTTTCGGTGGTGGCCCGGTCAACCTTCTGCAGTTGACGCCAGCCAACAGCGGGGCCAATCCTGCCCCCGGCCTGGCCGTGGCCATCCGCGACAACCGCCTGTTCCTCATCCGCTACCTGGCGGACAGCGCGGGCGCGCCCGTGGAAGACGCCCGGCTGGCGGATTTGGGTCCTTTGCAAATCGGTGTGTTTTACGAGGCTTATCTCTACATCGACAACGGGACGGATCGGGTGCGCTTGTTCTGGAATGGCGGACTGCGTTACTCGGCCGTCGACACCAATCTCACTTATCAATTCAGCGGAGGCGGCTACGCCGAGTTTGGCGCCTCGAATTATTGGCCGGAGGGAGACCGCAGCGGGACCAGCACAGTGACATTTGACTGGGTGGGCCTGGGCCGGGCCAGCGATCTGCCGCTCAACTTGCCGTTCATCCCCTGGGCGCTGTTTCTGGATGGTTCCGGGCTGCCGCAACCTCCCTGGCAACCTTTCACCGCCCCGGATGCGGGAGATAACGCTGTCATCGACTTCCTGGATCCGTTCAATCAGGCCACCAACCAGGCCGTCCGACTCAACTCCGGCAACGGCGCCAACGAGTGGTTTGTCGGGCCATTTCTTCAGGATGAAGTGTTCGGCGGGGCCCGACTCAGAGTGGCAAGTTTTTCAGAGACCGGCAAAGAGAACCTGTTATCCATTGTGACCCGTTCGCAGCCGCTCTCACCCGCGCCTGCCATTACCCTGGTGGACGGCCGCTACAAACTCTGGAGTTACGTGGATCCCGATACGGCCGGGAACCCGGGATCGGAAATCGCGGACATCGGTCCGGTGAACACGAACGACTGGCACACCGCTTATCTTTATGCCCGAAAAGATGGCAGGGTCAGGCTCTGGTGGGATGGCCAGTTGCTCTTCGATGGTTCGGCCCCGCTGGTCAACCCTTACGACGGTTACTTCGAATGGGGCAGCGGCTCCTGGCAGTATGATGCCTCGGACACAGTGGACTTCGACTGGGTGGCTTATGCCTCGCAGAGCCTCCTGCCGACTGTCACCTCCTTCCCGACCAACGGAGCAATCTTCCAGGAAGTCGGCGCCGGGTTCAGCTTCACCAACGCGAGTGTGGACGGGGTTGATTCCAGCGGCGTGGCGTTCAGCGTCAACGGGGTGGATCGGACCAGCGAGTTGATCATTTCCGGCGACAACAACAATCGGCAGGGATTTTGGGGCGGCTTGGGGGCCGATCAGCTTTATCAGATTGTTTTGATTTTCACCGAACAGGATGGCGACGCCTCGACCAACACCATTGTCTTTGACACATTCAGCCCGGCCAACTTCATGTTCGAGGCGGAGGATTGGAACATCGACGATGGCAATTTCATCGACAACCCGCCGCCCAGTGCTTACTTCGACGCGACGGCCTCCGAGGGCATCGACCACCACGAGTTGAGCACCGAATTCGCCGCTTCCCAGCATGAATACCGCGCTTTCGTCCTGGTGGGGACTGAGAAAACCGGCGACATCCTGCGCCAAAAATACCTGGACGCCCAAGCCACCGACCCGAATGTGACCGATTACAACGTCGGCTGGGTCGAAATCGGCGAATGGTTGAACTACACCCGCACGTATCCCGCGGGCGACTACTACCTCTACGGCCGTTTCGCGGACGGCAACATCGGGGAATTCTTCGAGGCCACGCTGGACAAAGTGGCCAATGCCACCAGTGAAAGCCAGACCGTGACACCCGTTGGCGTCTTCCACGGTGGTCCTGGCCGGGGCTGGCAGAGTTACGACTTCGTGCCGTTGACCGATGCGCAAGGCAACCACCAGGTGGTCGCTCTGAACGGGATTGAAACGCTGCGCGTCACCGCCACGCAAGGAGGTTACAATGCCAACTTCTACATGCTGGTGCCGGCGCCGCCGCGCCTGAACATCACGCGCTCCGGCGGCAGCGTGGTCATTTCATGGTTCGTCTCGGGCTGGACGCTCCAATCCGCCCCCTCGCTTGATGGTCCCTGGGACCCAGTCCAGAACCAAAGCAATCCCTACATGGTGACGCCTTCGCCGGCAGCGCAGTACTATCGATTGGTGCAGTAGTAGATCGAACGGGAAAGAATGAGTAAACCAACTCCTGCGATGCAGGCGCAGATGAAGGCGAGTGGTTTGTTCATTTAGAGATGCACGGCTGCGCGTGCGATGCGGTCCAGCTCAAGGGGCGCTGGTCCAGGCCGCAGCGTGATGTCCGCTGCGGCCCTTGTCGCGGCTCACTCAAGCTGTCTGGACCGTGCCACGGTCGCCTTCGAGCTCTACTTTCGTAATGGTGTCAAAAGGCATTCCCATCTTCTTGAACCAGGCGGCGACGGCGTCCTTATTGGCCGCTTCCATCACGCAGACCGCTTTGCCTTCGGCCAGGTTGGCGAAGCTGCGATAACCTTTGACGGCCGCGTCCTGCTGCGCCGCCTGCGCAAATTGGCGGAGCTGGTCGGCAGAGAATTTTCCAGCCGGCAGCGTGTGTGTGCACATGAATTTTGCCATAACTTTAGCTTCCTTTCTTTTTACGGTTCATGGTTTTCTCGACTGCCTAACTTGAAGAACCGTAGGCGGGAAACCGGTGGAAGCAAGCGCGGTTTTGTCGATCGCGCGAGCACGGGAGCATGACGAAAATCTTCACCAGGTCAAAAATCGCCGACTCTGGAGGCGGAAGCATCTCCAAACACTTCCACATGAACCTTGGCGAGGTCCGATTGCAGCCACGGTTGCAGCAATCGGCAACTGTGCGGGTGAAAGGTTTGAACCGCTAATTTCCGCTAATCTTCGCTCATGAGACGAAGTTCATTTTTGTTGACAGGATCGAGCTCGTCCCTACCTATGAGTTGGCGCTACTTATCCTGCATCTGTGAAACGTTCTGGCCACGAGAATTCCGGAAAACTCCGCATTGGCGACAACTGGAATGCCATTCGTATCATCGCCCTGTCGCAGGGTAATCCGCTCAAGGCCATCGCCGAGTTCGTGGAAAACAGCATCGACGCGCGGGCCAAACACATCACCCTCATCCGCGGAAAGGAGAAGGGCACCCATTTTCTGCGCGTCAAGGACGACGGCGAAGGCATTCGTCGCAATGCGCAGGGGGTCCCGGACTTTGAGTATGTGGCAACCCACATCTGCGATTCCGTGAAGCGCCGACTCAAGGCGGAGGGTACAACCGGGCTACAAGGCGAATTCGGTATCGGGTTGCTCAGTTTTTGGACGGTGGGTGAGGAACTCATCCTGACCTCTGGCGGCAGCGACGGCAAGACCTATCAAATGCTCATGAGAAAGGGGGACCCGGGTTACCGCGTCGCCCAAAAGCGTCTTTTGGTTTCGGAGCCGGGCACCGAGCTTTTGATCCGAAGCATTCTGCCGGGCATCAAACAGTTCAGCGGTGAGAAGATCCAATGGTACCTTGCTTCGGAATTGCGGGATCGGATCCGCCAATCGGGAGTGGAAATCCGGGTCATCGACCGGACGGCGCGCGCCGAGTTTAAGGTCGAGCCCAGGAAATATGAAGGCAGGCTCCTGCACGAATTGAGCCGACTTCCCCGGAGCGATCTTTACCTGGAACTCTACCTGGCTGGACCCGATCCCCAGAATGCCGTGAGCCTGTTTCGTCAGGGAACCCGGGTCCTGAACAACCTGGCGGCGCTGGATGAGTTCAACAAGCTCCCGTGGACGGGCGGCTATATCCAAGGCCTGGTGGATGCGCCTTACCTTAACCTGACCCCCGGCACGCGCAGCGGCATCATTCAGGACGAGACTTGTGTGCGGCTGACGACCGAGTTGGCGGCGGTGGAAACGGAGTTGCTCCGCATCATCGACGAACAGCGCCGCGCGGAAGAGGAGCAAGCGACCCGCCAGGTCCTCCGGTCGATTCAGAAGGCCCTCAAAGAGGCCCTGCTGGCGTTGCCGGCCGAGGAATACGACTGGTTTGACCTTCACGAAGCGGTGGGGAGGAAAACCAAAACCCCAGCCGATCAAGCCCCGAACGGTGAGGACTCTTTGGAATCGGGCGGTGGAGGGGATTTGAAGGAGGATTTCCGGGGCGAATCGGAGCCGTCTCAGAAACAGTTCTTCCAGTATGCCGGGCCCCTTTTCAGTGTTCGAATCTCTCCGGCATCCAGCGTGGTTCCAGTCAGTGGCACAAAGAATTTGCGCGCCATCCCTCGAGATCGTTCCAACCGATCCGTCGAGCAATCGGTGCTCTTCCACTGGGAGGTGATCGAGGGAGAGGGGCAATTGGAGCAGCGCGACGGCGAAATCGCAACCTTTCAGGCACCGCGCGAGCCCGGGCTCTGCCGGGTTCGAGTCACGGCCAGACAAGGTGAAATTGAGTGTTCCGGGGAAGCCCTGGTGACGGTGACCCAATCACTCCTGCCAGCAAGTCCGGGCCGGGAAACGACCAAGCAAGGCATCCCAAGCTATACGTTTCAGAAAGCGGCCGGTGAGTTGTGGCGATCGCGATATCAAGCGGATCAAAACCTGGTTGTGATCAACAATGGGCATCGGGATTTCGTATTTGCTTCGCGCAGCCGCACGTTGCAGTTACGCTACATCTCCCGGCTTTTCGCCAAGGAACTGGTGCTCAAAAACTTTGCCGGAGTTCCACCCGGAGAGCTTTTGGAACGGCTCATCGAGTTGTCGCTCTACATGGAAGAGAATTTGAAATAACCAGTGATTAGCGAGGCAAGGTTGTGCTGAGGACGGCATTGCTGACCGAATCGAGCAAGGAGATTGAACGCAGTTCAAGAATGGCCGGCGCATTGCTCGGCCACGTCGTGATCCGGAGCCGCCCGTTTTCGTCAGACGTGACGGTGTTGACGACGTTCGAGTTCAGCGCCAGGTGATAGTCGTTCGTCGCGGTCAGTCCGCCCGCGAGCAACCGGAAGTGCCCATGGCGTGGATTGGCGATGAGGTTGATGGAACCTGCCGCCGTGCCGTTGATCTCTTCGGCCGTCAAGTTGCGCTTCACGAGATAATGGAACCGGGCAGCGTCGGCGATCCACGCGTAGGCGACGGCCTGGGTGCTGCCGTTCTCCACGCCGATGGCGCGAACGTCCGTCAGCGGAGACAGCACCGCCGGCAAGGGATTCCTCCCGCCGCCGCCCTGTCCTCTCGAGAAATAGGAAACTCGCGCCCGCCCCGTCCTTGAGGTCGTCAAGGTCGAGACCGGCGCGGCGTTCGTGTCGTCGCCCACCACAGCCGTTAGTTCATAGGATGAGTTCGTCTCCAGTCCGGCGATGCTGAGTTGAAGGCTCTGCTTGAGCGAGTGTCCCTGCTCATTGTACTGCAATCGCACCCAACCGACCGCGTTCGATCCAGCTTCGGTTGCCACCAGGTCGTTGCGCGTCACGTAGTGCAAAACACTTGTGCCGCGTCGTGTGACCGGCGTGCCGTCCCCGGCCATCGCCATGAGCGCGCCTGAGCCGGCCATTCCAACAACGAGTAACCATTCTAGTTTTTTCATAGCGGCTTTCCCATGAGCACGAAGAAAGCCAGCGCACCAAGGAGGGAACCGTCCCGCACAAAGCCGATGCTTGCGAAAGGGAAGTGTGGAAATTCTGGTCACCGTCAACTTCATCACGCAGACAGTCCGGACAGTCCGTCCTATCCCAATCCATGACTGTCCCCACTCGGGACGCGGGCGAGGTTTCGGAGCAGGGGTCAGTCCCGGTTATTCGTCAATTGGTCTTCACGCTTGGTCTGCCGGACCGAATTCGGCCGCATGGTGTGGCGCGCAAACTTCGGATTCACTGCGCGGGGTCGTGGACCAGGTGATGAACCGTGTGGACCGGTGGCGAGGAGTTGCCGGCGCGAGTCAGCGACCGGCTGAACAGGCATATCGCGCGGCGTCAGCGGCAGGAAACGACTATGCCGCGGGCGTGGATGGTGCAGCGACGCAGATAGGCAGCGTGAGCACATTGGAGAATGCGCTACGATTGACCAATAGCCGGGACTGACCCCTTGGCGCACGACGAGTCGACACAGGGCGTGGTAAATCGTGCCTCGGTCCTCGATGGCCTGGCAGGGCCGGAAACCGCCAGACTCCGAGCCGAGGTGTCAATAGTAAGGACTGAACCGTCCGTTCGTAGTCCCGGCTTTAGCCGGCCGGTGCCTCCTGCAGGCGGGACTCCTAACGGTCCCAGGTTCATGATCCCAAAGCGCGGTCAAAATACCGTGGAGGCTTCCCATGAACCTTCGCACCTGGAGCGCGCCCGGTCCCCGGGCGCAACACTCATGCCAGGACCAGGACTTGCGGATCCAGCGAACGCGCCGATGCGAGGACAGCCTATCAGGGCGCCATGGTGCGATAGAATCGCCATTGGCTTCCGTTCGTCGTCTCTACTTGGAACCATCCCGTCGGTGACACGATCCCGGAAACGACCTCCTCCCAATTTGCAAAGCTCGGAGAAGCTTGCAGCTGGAAGCTTTGGCTCGGAACTCCCATGCCACGGATTCGCAGGGTGGCTCCGGTAGGTTGCGTGATCGAAGTGATGTAGAAGAAGTCAGGGACAAGCTCGTAGGCCCCAATATCGCAATGGGAGAGCGCAGGCCGCGTTACCCCGCGTTGATCGACCGCGGGGCAATGCGCGTCGTCTCCGGCGTCGATCGCGGGGCTGCCGAACAACAGCGCCAGCGTCGGGGTGGGGCCGCCGTTGTTCGCCAGCGGGCCCAGCCTTGGATCGACGTTGTTCAGGCTGCCTGGCGCGGAAAAGGCGGCGCTCGTGTCCCCGCAAAGATTATTTCCGTTGTCAATCATGACGCCGAAGCAACTGCTCGTGGATCCTGGGCTGCCCACGATCGAGTTGGCCAGCAGGACGGCGCCGGTGCTGGCAGAAATGTCCGAAGCCGTCGCGTCGCCATTCGTTCCGGGAATTATCATGAAGCCGCAGTCGGCGGTGTGATTGGTCCCCGTTCCGCCAACGGCCTGGTTGTTCCAAATCGTCACGTGGAGGAGGCTGGTGTCGCCCTGGTTGAAGATGCCGCCACCGCTCGCCGCGCCGCCATTCCCATCCCCGCTGGCCCAGCAAGGAAAGAGCGGTCGGTCTCCGACCTGACCACCGCCACCCCCGCGGGCGAAGTTGTTCGCGATGGTTGAATTCCGGGTGTCGTTGGTGCCTAAATTCCAGATGCCCCCGCCTCGAGCCTGTCCACCGTTGCCTCCGGCCCCGGGAGAGCTGATCGAAGTGGTGGCCAGGCCGCCTTTGCCCCCGTCGCCACCGACTGCCTCGTTGCCGGCCAGGGTCGAACCTGTGAGCGTCAGGAAGCCGAGGTTGTAGATGCCGCCGCCGGCGCCTTCGCCGCCCGGGCTGGCAGAACCGCCGGAAAGCCCCAGGTTGGAGCACCCTTCTCCTCCCGAGCTGCCGCCGCTTCCGCCTGGGCCGCCCACCGCAGAATTCGATTCCAACGTGCTGTTGAGGAACTGCGCACTGCCTCCGTTGAAGAGAGCGCCGCCATGCGCGCTACCGCCCTCGCCACCGGGCCCGCCCGCCGTTCCGGGCTGCGTGTTGTGGCAGCGTCCGAACGAATCAAAGACCACCGAAGCACTGACGCCGTTGCTTCCCGCGCTGCCCTCGAGACCACGCACCGAGTTTTCGGACAACACACTGTTGCTGACCGTGAGAGTCCCGCAGTTATAAATTCCACCGCCCAAGTTGACGGCCCTGTGCCTTGTCACGCGGCAATTGATCAGAGAGACATAGCCCTCGTTGTAGATGCCGCCGCCATTAGTGCTCCAACCGTCGGCGACCGTCAGATCCATGAGTGTCAGGCTGGCTCCTTGGCGCACGCTGAACACTTGGACCTTGTTGTCGCCGCTGATCGTCACCTGGTGGCCAGTGGCCTGCAGTGAGACATCGCGCACAACGGTGAGCGTGTCTGTAAAGGCAATCGTGCCGTCGCATGCGAAGGTCACTGTGCCCCCGTTGGCGACCGCGGCCCTTAAGCCTGCTTCATCGCAATCAGTGAGCGTGGTGGCACACAGGAGTGGTGAAGAGATCGACGCATAGCCTAGCGCGAGTCCGGCCAGAAACTTTTCGCGGTATGTTTTCACACGGTTCTTCCGTTGAGTGGCTCCGGTGTGCCGTGGGATCGGTGGTAACGATAACACTTTAGCCCAACTAGCCCATTGCGCAAGCCCAGCAGTGCGGTCGATCCAAGTCGTCGATTATAGCCTGTTCGCGTCCACGCCAATTACCGTCTTCGCCGACCTACGACGATCCAGATGGGACCGTATGGCCAGATCCTCAGCCCGGACCTAGTAAGCGCCATTCGGGTCAGTCCCGGTTATTCGTCAATTGGTCTTCACGCTTGGTCTGCCGGACCGAATTCGGCCGCACGGTGTGGCGCGCAAACTTCGGATTCACTACGCGGGGTCGTGGACCAGGTGATGAACCGTGTGGACCAGTGGCGAGGAGTTGCCGGCGCGAGTCAGCGACCGGCTGAACAGGTATATCGCGCGGCGTCAGCGGCAGGAAACGACTATGCCGCGGGCGTGGATGGTGCAGCGACGCAGATAGGCAGCGTGAGCACATTGGAGAATGCGCTACGATTGTCTAATAGCCGGGACTGACCCCTTGGGGGTCTCCGGCCTATTTGGTTCGCAGGTTTGCCCAGCTCTCGAGCTCGTGGACGAACCTTAGATAATCCTCACGAGATAAATCTCCCCGCTCATAAGCGTCAGTTAAGGACTTAACGCGCTGTTGGTATTCCGATGCGCAGCCCCCAGCCCACGTTAGCATCACGATCACCATGCCCAGCAAGACGCTCGTCCGATTCTCGCGCCGCAAATCATTGAGACAAGACCGAATCATGGTTTCCAAACTTAGCCGTTTGTCACACATCTCAGTGCGATTATTCGTCAATTCACTTCAAGCTCACCTGGCCCGTCGTCGTTCCTGACTTCAACCAGGCTGCTCCAAGCCCTCAGGCATGAGCGAGAGCTTCGAGGCGCGAATTTCCTGGATGTCGGCGCGCAGGATTTTTTCCTCGACTCCGCCGCCCTGGACGAGGGTGAGGCTGCTGGCGGTCTCGCCCCGCACGATGCCGCTCAAGCTGCGCCCGTCCTTGGTCTCGACGTTATAGGCCAGATAATTCGGGTTAATCGCCGAGTTGGGATCGAGGATGGCGACGAGAAAATCCTGCACCGACTTGCCGGCAAACTCGACGAGGTTCGGCCCGACCGCGTGGCCGTGTCCGCGAAAGGCGTGACACTGCGCGCAGTTTTTCTCGAAGACGGCGATGCCGTGGTCTGGCGAGCCAGCGAGGGTGGCCGCCTCTTGGAATTTCGCGAGCACGTCGGCGCGGGTGCCGCTGGAGCGGAAGAGAGCGACTGCGGGCTCACGAATGTCCGGCGCTTCGTGGTGCAAGAGCTTTTGTTGCTCCGCCGGCGACACCTCGGCGACGGCGACGGTGCCTTGCTGCAGCGCGGCGACCAGTTCGCGTGTCCAGTCCTCCCGGGCCAGCAGCAGGCTGAGCACGCGCGGACGGAGCGCGGGCGAGCAGAGGGTCCATTGCGCCAGCAACCGGCGGGAAACCTGGCGGTCGCGCTGGCGGCGGAGGCGATCGAGCGCGGCGTTTTGCAGACGCGAACTCGTCGTCGGCGCCAACAGGCTGCAGAGCACGGGAACGTCGCCCGGACGATCCGCCTCGCGCCGCGCCAGGAGCCGGATGGCTTGCTCCCGCTGCGCCTCGGGCGCCGCCGCGTTAGTGGCGCAGGCGCGGGCGGCCGCGAGGGCCTCGAGCGCGCGCCGGCCGGCCGGCCAACCTGTCAGCGTGGGCTCCAGTCCGATCGAGTGGCGCTCCATCGCGTCGAGCAATGCGGCCAGAGGTTCGAACAGGCTTGGTTCGTCCCCGGGGGCGCTGGCGATGGCTTCGAGCACGCGCGGAAGCTGAGCCTGGTCGTTGGCGGCGACGGCCAGGCTGCAGAGTTGAGCCATGAACTCCCCGCGACCCGGAATGGAGACCGGCCAGGCGCACGCGGCTTCGAGGATTTCCCAGAAGCGCGGCTGAGCGGAGCTGAGGACCGCGGCGCGGAGCCAGCGGTCCTCGGTTTGGGCGAGGCGAGCGAGCGCGGTGGCGGCGCGCGGGTCGTTCCATTCACCCAAGGCAAGGGCGAGTTGCAAGCGCACACCGGGGTCCGATTCATGAGCAAGCGATCTCTTTCCGGGGTCGCGACGAATGCCGGGCCGTCCTTCGTCCAGCAGCTCGAGCAGGGGCGGGCCAAGGGTCGGCTCTTTGGACAAAAGAGAACCGGCGAGTCGAACCGCCGTCCGACGCACGCGGGGATCCGAATCCGCCAAACCGCCCCGGACGAGCTCCGTCGCGTCGGGATTGGGCAACGCTTCGGCGAGACTCAAGCATTGAGCCCGGACGGCCGGCTGGAGGCTGGTTCGGGGCAGCGAAGCCGCAGCCAGCGCTCGGCCCGGGGAGCTTCGTTCCAGGAGCAGACGATGGATCAAGTCACGGGTCGGGCCATTGGGAGAATCCAGGGCATGGATCAGTGGCGGATCCTTGAGCCGGGTGAGATCGCGGATGGGCCGCAGCTTGGCGGATTTGGGATAGACCCGGTAGATGCGGCCCAGGTCGGCGCCGGCCCGAACGTCGAGCGGCTTGAGGCGATCCGGCGGAATCCAGCGCGGATGCTCGACCACGAAACGATACATGTCCACCACCCAGAGGGCCCCGTCGGGGCCGGTGCGGACTTGGACGGGGCGGCACCAGTTGTCCGTGCTCGCCAGGAATTCGCTGCGCTCTTCGCCAGCAGCGCGGTGGCCGGTGAAAGTGGCCCCGTCCGGTTCGAGCACCAGGCGGGTCACGAGGTTGTGGACGGGCTCGCAGACGAAGGCGTTGCCGTAATAGTCCGGACCGAGCAGTTCGTCCCGGTAGATGTCCGGTCCGCAACCGGAGGTGACGCGGTTGGCGGCTTGCGGATCGTTGAAGCGTTCGAGGGTGCGGCTGGCGGGGAAGAGCTTGTTGGGGTCGGATCCTTTGGCGACGAGCACCCTCGGTTCGGGATAGGTCACGTGCGGGTTGCGGCGCAGGGCGTGATCCGGCAACGGATAGTGCCAAAGCAAAGTGCTGTTGTCGTTGCCAAACCAATTGTCGAAATCATCGCGCACGCGGCCCATCTGGCTGATGCCGGCCACTGGCTCAACTTCGCCGGAGTCCGGCCGGTAACGGAAGTCACGGCCGTTGAGATCGATTTCCCGGCCGGTTTGCAGGCTGCGCACTTTGCCGCCGAAAAGGCCGCTGCTGCCATGCAACCAGCCGTCGAGTCCCCAGGTGAAGCCGTTGACGCGGGCCTGATAATTGTGCGTGGCGAAGCCCGTGACATTGGTGCGCACCAGGTCGGCGCGGCCATCGCCGTCCGTATCTTCGGCGTAAAGGATGTCGGGTGCGGCGCAGATGAGGGCACCCTTGCGCCAGGGCATGACCCCGGTGGGAAAGGCGAGGCCATCGAGGAACAGGGTGGCCTGGTCGTAGCGCCCGTCGCCCTGGGTTGAGGAAAGGACCTTGATGCGCCCGCCCGGTTTGAATTTGCCGTCAAGACCGGCGGGGTAATCGTACATTTCGCAGACCCACAACCGTCCGTCGGCGCCCCAATCGATGGTGACGGGCGATTCGATGAGCGGTTCGGCGGCGACGAGTTCGACGGTGAAATCAGCTTTGGTCCGGAAGGTCGCGAGGGCCTGTGCGGGCGTTTTCGGGTCAGGGAACTCGGCCTTCTTTTTGTCGAAGAGAAACTGCTTCGGAAGCAGTTCGTGGACGGTTTTGATGATGAGATCCTCGATATTGGTGGAAAGACGGGCCGGGCGGTCGTAATACCAGAGCGAGTCTTCCGCTTCATAACCGCCCTCGGCCAGGATGCGGCGCGACGGGAGGTAGCACGGGACGTAGTTGGCGTAACCGCTGACCCACAGACGCGAAGGGTCAAATTCCTGTTTGAGGCGAAGCGCATAATCGACCACGACTTCCCCGCTGAGGAAGGCCATGGCCAGATCCTCGCCGAAGGACCAGGTCTGAACGTAATAGGAGAGCGTGTCCGGCAGGTGTTCTCCCCGGTCGAGCCGGTCGAGCCATTTCCTGGCGTGGTAGCCGACGATGCCGGTTTTTTGCGCGCGCTCTTCCCACTGGGCGCGGGTGAAATGCGGGCCGAAGGGGAGTTCGATGTGTTCGAGGCGGGTCACAAGTCGCCCCGTCAGCGGGGTGAAGTGCTGCGCCAGCAAGCGCTTCACTTCGGCGGCCAGTTCCTCGCCGTGAGTTTTGGCCAGGGCCAGTCCCCCGTCCACGCCGCCTCGGGGAGCGGGATTGGCATCCGCGCCGCAGCCGATGGTGATGAGGGCAACGGCGCCGGGATGATCGCGTTCCAGGGCCTCCTGCGCGTAGCCAGCCCAGTCGCCGCAGGCGCGATTGAATTCGCCTCCGAGAGTCGTGCAATGGCAGGCGTAATTGGCGACCAAGGCGCGGAGATGGCCCTGGTCGTCGGTCACGCGCAACACGGGAAGCGCCGGATCGACGGGCCCGGTGGCGTTATCGCCAAACTGCGCGGTGCTCCCGACCACGACCCGCCGGTTGCGCGCGAAGCCGACGCTGCCCTGCGCCCAGGAGAGTTTGCCGGGGCGTCGATGGCGCAGCGCGGCCAGCGCAACCTGTTCGAGCTTGTCGACCAGTTCGCGGGTGTAACGGTCAATGACGGCCAATTGGTCGGCCGGGATATCTTGCGCAAAGATGTTGGGCGCCCAACGGGTCGTGCAAGGGCCGCAGTGGGTATGAGAACAGGCAATGACCAGGCGGTCGGGAGGGAGGTGTCCGCTCTGAGCGAGGCGTCGCGCCACTTGGCGGTATGTCTCCTCGGCGATGCCACAGTTATCGAGCGTCACGAGCACCGCCGGGCCCGCCTGGTCGCTGCCCAGGGCGAGCGCCTTGGCCCAGAGCTTCTGTTCCACGCCCGCGGAGTTGGTTTTGCGTGAGGCGTAACCGGTCAGGCGGATCGGAACGCCCGGGGTCACGTCGATGCGGGCGACGCCGAGGTCGAGGGCGAGGCTGCTGGTCCCGGTGGAGAGCCACCATCCCCCCAACAACGTCAGGTAGAACCGGGAGAGGGTTCGCAGGTTCATAGCAACCGGTGAGGTCGAGGCGAGCTTCTCGCGGCTGGCCTGACCCTGTCAACCTCGTCCTTGCTCCGGAAGTCCGGGAAGTCACCGCTCCGGGCGGCGGGGCTCATCGCTTCGTTGGCGGCTGATGAGGATGCTGGAATGGATGTATTCGTACTCCTCCCGCGAAATGAGGCATAACTCGCGCAGGCGTTCCACCTCATCGAGGCGCTCCTGAAGCGGACGCAGGGCGTCGAGCCGCAGGCCGCGCAGGTAGGACCGGAACAGGTATAGCCCGACGAGGAGGGCCGCGCCGCTGACCAACATGAGCGCGAAGTCAGAGGTGTCTTCCCGGTGAGTGATGATGCCCAGCGCCAGCAAAGTGAAAAGTCCGAGACCGACAACCGCGAAGGTGAACAGGGTCAAAGGCCGCCGTTGCGCCCCCAAGGCCAGTTCGTCCACCACGGATCGGCGCATCTGCCGGTACTCCGATTCGCTGAAGAGCCGGCCCCGTTCGCCCTCGAGTTGCCGCAGCACGCACACCGCAGAGTCCTCGCCTGGCGCCCTCACGCCCGGCGGGTGGCGCGTGGAGTTTTTGGGGTTCATGTGATAGATGATACGGTTGAAGCTAATGGTCAAAATGCGCCGCCGGCAGAATGACATCCACGGCGCAGTCTGACGGTGACATGTTACGGAAACGTGGCGGGGATGTTACGATTGCGCAATAGCCACGGCCCATCTCCCGGATCACGCCCGTGGCCGAAAAGCGAAAGGGCCGGGGCGGGTCCAGCGCAGGGATGGCCACGCGCCGGCGCGGCCGCGAGGCACGCGAGCAGGGTAAATCCGGCTCAAAACACGCCGGCCGCCGCTGACAGTTGACGGACAAATGTGACGTTGCCATGTCGGCGTCACCTGTTTGTCACAATCCAGTCGCACAACCGTAACAGAATTTGGCGTGACGCTCCCCGAATAAAATGTGAAAAAGGTCGGGTCATGTTTTCCCTGCAAAAGATCTTCGGCAAAGACGACAAGTTCTTCACGTTGCTGGAGGCCAGCGCGGAGGAAGCGCGGCAGAGCGTGCAAGCGCTCACCCAACTCCTTTCCCGGCCGAACCAGACGCCCAAACTGGAGGAATTTCACAAAGCGAAAGAAACCGACAAGAAGATCACCGAACAGATCAATGAGGCGCTGGTCACGACGTTTGTCTCCCAGTTGGAGCGGGAAGATATCGAAGTGCTTTCGGCTGCGCTCTACAAGATTCCCAAGACGGTCGAGAAGATTGCCGAGCGATTTATCATCAGTGCGGCCATCGTGCGCGAAGCCAGTTTCGACAAACACATCGAACTGCTGGACGCGGCCACGCGCGAGGTGGTCGAGATGGTCAAACTGCTGCGCAACCTCGGTGCCGGACGTCTTGACCAGGCCAAGGCGATCAACGCGAAACTGCAGCGGGTGGAGGGCGACGCGGACAAGTTGATCCTGGAAGTCCTGAGAGACCTCTACAGCGGCCGGCATGACCCGACGAAGGTCATGGCCATGAAAGATCTCTACGAGTTGCTCGAAAAGGTCATCGACCGATGCCGCGACGCCGGCAACATCGTCACGCACATTGTTCTGAAAAACTCCTGACTTCGATGCCGACGCGGCTCACAACCGCATTCGGCCTGGGCAAAGGCGCCATCGCATGATCTCTTTTCAACGAATTCTCGGGCGGGAAGATGAGTTTTGCGCGCTGCTCGAAGCCAGCGCGCAGGAGGCGTGTCGCTCGGTGAGCGCGCTCAAGCGCCTGCTGGCTGCCGCCGGTGCTGAGCGCACCCTGGATGAGTTCGCGGCGGCCCGCCGCAGGGACAAGGAGTTGACCGAAACGATCACCGAGATGCTCGTGATCACCTTCGTCACGCCGATGGAGCGCGAGGACATTGAGGACCTGGCCGAAGCGCTCTACAAAATACCCAAGACGGTCGAAAAGTTCGCCGAACGTTTCCTGATCGTGGCCGAGAAGGTGCACGACATCGACTTTAGCAGACAGGTCGGCATGCTGGAGCAAAGCATCCAGCTCGTGTTGCAAATGGTGCAGAGGCTGCGCGCCGGGCGCGACCTGGGCAGCATCAAATCGTTGCAGAACCAGCTGCAGCGGATTGAATCCGAAGCCGACGACTTGATTCTGGAAGTCAGTTGTCGCTTCTATGAACCGGGGTTTCCCGCCCTCAAGGCCGTCATCCTGAAGGACCTGGTGGAACTGTTGGAAAAGGGCGTCGACCGTTGCCGCGACGCGGGCAACGTCATTTCCCATATCCTCCTGAAGAACTCTTAAGCATTTATGGAACTGGTCCCGGTCATCGCGGTGATTCTGGTCGCCCTGGTTTTTACCTACACCAACGGGTTCCATGACACGGCCAACGCCATCGCCACCGTGATCGGGACCAAAGTGCTCACGCCTCGCCAGGCCATCATGCTGGCTGCGTGCACGAACCTGTTCGGTGCCTTCTTCGGGCTGGCCGTGGCCAAGACCATCTCCTCGGGACTGGTCGAGGCGCGGTTCGTGACCCAGGAAGTCCTCATCTGCGGGCTGGTGGCGGCCATCTGCTGGAACCTGCTCACCTGGTGGTTTGGCATGCCGAGCAGTTCCAGCCATGCGCTCATCGGCAGCCTCGTCGGCGCTGCCCTCGCCGGGGCGGTCTGCGTCAACGCGGTCCAACCGTTGACTGACAAGGACGGCAAGCCGCTGTCTGTCTGGAGTTCGGTCAAATGGAAAGAGGTGAAAGACAAGAAGGAAAAAACCCTGACGCCCGCGAAGCCGGAACTGATCGCTGCGCTGGGAGAGGGCATCAAGACCAACGGGACTCATACTTTGCGGCTGGGCAGCAACACCGTTCAGCTGCTGGTCTTCTGCGGGCGCGTCAAGATGATCGACGCTGTCGTCAAGCCCAGAGGCGACAAGAGCGGGCTTTACTACAAGGTGATCATTCCGATGCTCAGTTCCCCGCTGTTGGGGTTCCTCATCGGTCTGGTGCTGATGGGAACCCTCTACGCCGTCTTGCGGAGTTGGAAGCCGGTCACGGTCAACCGCGTATTTGGGAAATTGCAGCTGGCCAGTTCGGCCTACATGGGGTTCAGCCACGGGATGAACGACGCGACCAAATGCATGGGCATCATTACACTCGCGCTGGTGGCCGGGACGACCAAGGGACTGTTCGCAAGCATTCCCCATTGGGCCTCCTGGCTCGTGACCAGCGAGGGATCCGATCCCTATGCTCTTACCCTGGGCGACGTGTTGGTCAGTTGGCTGCCGAGTTGGCTCCAGTTCGGTTACATGCCCAACGCAGCCGATGTGAAGAGCCAGGCCATTCCCAACTGGGTGGTGGTGCTTTGCGCGCTGACCATGGCGGCGGGAACGGCCGCCGGCGGTTGGCGCATCATCCGGACGCTGGGCCACAAAATGGTCAAGCTCCAGCCGGTGCACGGGTTCGCCGCGGAAACCACCGCGGCCTCGGTCCTGGCCGTCGCCGCCAGCCTGGGCATGCCCATCTCGACCACGCACGCCATCACCACGAGCATCATGGGGGTGGGCTGCGCCAAGCGTTTCAGCGCGCTCAAACTCAGAGTGGTCGAGCGCATCATCTGGGCGTGGATCATGACCCTCCCGACGACCGCCGCGCTGGCCTTCGGTATGGTCTGGCTCTGCAACAAGATCGGTTGGGTCAAGTTCTAAGCGGAAAGGATCCGCCCCGAAGCGAGGGGCGACGGTTACATGATCTTCAACTTTGGCAAATCCTGCAAATCGATCAGCCCCACCGGTTCGTGCCGGCCGTTGATCACGACGAGGTCGTCAATGTTGCGCTCATTGAAAATCTTCAGCGCTTCGGCCGCCAGGGCCTGATCCGCCACACAAACCGGGTTGCGCGTCATCACCCTGGCCAGCGGGCGTGTCAGGACGTGATCATCGGCTGCCATGTGCCGGCGCAGGTCGCCATCGGTAAAGACGCCGACCAATTTGCCGCGGGCGTTGACCACGCTGACGCTGCCGGACTTGGCGCGGGTCATCACCAAGAGCGCCTCCTTGACGCTCAAGGTTTGCTGGGCCACGGCGTTGCGCGTGTCCGTCCGCATGATATCGCGGACCCGCAAGAGCAGGGAGCGTCCGATGGCGCCGGCCGGATGATGGCGGGCAAAGTCCTGCTCCTTGAACCCGCGCGCCTGGAGCACGGCCATGGCCAGGGCGTCGCCCAGGACGAGCATGGCCGTCGTGCTGGCGGTCGGCGCGAGGTTAAAGGGGCAGGCTTCCTTGGGGACCTTCACCTTCAAGACCACGTCGCTGTGCCGGGCCACGGTGGATTTTACGCCGCCGGTCAGCGCGACGATTCTCACGGAAAAGCGCTTGAGCGCCGGGAGCAGGTTGACCAATTCCTCCGACTCCCCGGAATAACTGAGGGCGAGCACGAGGTCGCCGTCGTTGACGATGCCAAGGTCGCCGTGGAGCGCATCGACACTGTTGAGCACGACGCTGGTCGAGCCGGTGCTGGTGAGGGTGGCGGCGATTTTCTGCCCGATGTTGCCCGACTTGCCGATGCCGATGACCACGATCTTGCCCCGGCGCCGCAGCGTGTCCACGATCAATTCCACCGCCCGGTCGAATCCCTCGTCGAGTTGGGCGCGCACCGACTTGAGCGCGGCCAATTCGATGTCGAAGACGTGGCGGGCGCGGGCCAGGTGACTCATCGCCGTCGAGGTTGCCAGGGGCGGCTGCGGGATTCAATGACACAGTGTCGGGGGGCGATTGACTAATGACCAATGACCAATGACCAATGAATGACCAAACTCCAATGCCCAAGGTTCAACTCACGCAGTCGAAGAGGCTGGCGCGTGCTGCCTGGTTATTGGTCATTGGACATTGGTCATTGGCCATTGGTCATTCGCCCCAGCCCGCCGCCTGAAGGCGGAACTACAAACGCGCGGTCCTTCCAGCTTGTTCGCCCGCCGGCTCCCGTGTACACGGGTGGGCATGCGCAACCTCTTTCTGCTGGCCTTGCTCCTGGCGTTGGGCGGCTGCTCCCCCATGCACTCCAGGCGGGAAGCTTCCGGCCACGACGCCGACGCGGCCCTGGACGGGCTTTCGGACGAGTTCCTGGCGGGTTATCTGGCCTGGCGTCCCGAGGCCGGCACGGCGCTCGGCTTGCACGAGTACGATGGGAAGTTAACCGATTATCGGCGAGCCTCCCTCGAGGGCGAGCTGGCGCGGCTCAAGGGATTCGACCAACGCCTGGACCAGCTGAATACGTCCCGGCTCAGTCCGCGTGGTTTCTACGACTTTCGCATCCTGCGCACGGCCATTCGCAAAGAGATCTTCAAGTTCGAGGATCGGCAGGTCCACACCCAGAACCCGATGACCTACGCGGGCGCGCTCAACGTGAACATCTACATCAAGCGCACTTTCGCGCCGCTGCCGCAACGGGTGGGTTCGATCCTCGCCATCCTCGACCAGGGCTCGAATCTCCTGGCCACGGCCCGGGCGAACCTGGCCGGGGAGTTGCCCAGGCCGTTCGTGGAAACCGCCATCGAGGTGGCGCAAGGGTCGGCGGATTTTCTCGGCAAGGATCTGGTTGAGGCCTTGAAGGATTTCCGGGAGGAACCACTGCGCGCTCAGTTGCTCGCCGCCAATGAGCGGGCCATCGCCGCCTTGCGCGGCTATGTCGCCTGGCTGAAGGATGAGAGGCTTCCCAAAGCGCACAACCGCTACGCGCTCGGTCCGGAAAAGTTCGCCAAGATGCTCCGGCAAGGCGAATGGATCACCCTGTCACCGGAGCGGATCCTGGAGATCGGATTGCGCGAACTGAAACAGGAGCAGGAGATCTTTGCCGCGGCCGGCCGGCAGATCGATCCAGGCAAGCCGCCCATCGTCGTCTTCAAGGAAATCCAAAAGGATCATCCGACCGAGGAGAGCCTCATTCCCGACACGAGGAAGAACCTCGAAGCCATCCGGCAGTTCCTCGTCGATCGCAGGATTATCAGCATTCCCTCCGAGGTGCGCGCCCGGGTCGAAGAGACGCCGCAATTCGATCGGGCGACGAGCTTCGCCTCGATGGACACGCCCGGGCCTTTCGAAACGAAAGCCACCGAAGCCTATTATTACGTCACGCCCGTGGAGAAGGAATGGACGCCGCAGCAAAAGGACGAGTGGCTGACCGCTTTCAATTACTACACCACGGATGTCGTCACGATCCACGAGGCTTACCCGGGCCACTACGCGCAATTCCTTTGCCTGAACGCCTCACCGGCCACGCGCCTGGAGAAAATTCTCGACAGCTACGCCTTCGTCGAGGGCTGGGCCCACTACGCCGAGCAGATGATGATCGATGAAGGGTTCGGGCCGAACATGCCCTCCCGCGTGGCCCAGTCCGATACCTTGAAGGCCGCGAAATACCGGCTGGCCCAGTCGGACGAAGCCCTGCTGCGCCTCTGCCGGCTCTGTGTCTCGATCCAGATGCATTGCCGGGGGATGTCGGTGGAAGAAGGCACGAAATTCTTTCGGGAGAATTGTTACTACGAGGAAAAACCCGCCCGCCAGGAAGCCATCCGCGGCACTTTCGATCCGGAATACCTCTACTACACTCTGGGCAAATTGCAGATTTTGAAGCTGCGCCGGGATTATCAGAAACAGGAAGGCGCCGGCTACTCGCTGCAGCGGTTTCACGATGAGATGCTCCGACACGGCATGCCGCCGATTCGCCTGCTGCGAGAAGCCATGCTGCGGGATCGCGCGATTTGGGATGAAGTGTTTTGAGTGGCCCGGAGAACCTTTCGGTTCCGTTTAAAAAACCGATGCGCGTCGAACGGTTGATCGTATTTCTGAAGGCACCCAGACCCGGCGCGGTCAAGACGCGTCTGGCGGCGTCCTTGGGAACGGAGGGGGCTTGCGCCGTCTACCGGCGGCTGGTGGAACGGCTCCTTTGGGAGATGGCGCCGTTACCGGAAGTCGAGCTGCGCTTCACGCCCGATGATGCCGCCGCGGAAATCCGATCGTGGATCGGCGAGCACTGGGTGCTGGCACCGCAGGGATCGGGTGATTTGGGTGAGCGCCTCGCGGCGGCGGCGGCGACCGCGTTTCGTGGCGGCGCGAAGCGGGTCGCGCTGATTGGTTCGGACTGTCCCGAGGTGATGCGCGCGGACATCACCGCGGCCTGGACCGGGCTGCTCGCCCACGAGGTGGTCCTGGGGCCGGCGCAGGATGGAGGCTATTGGTTGATTGGATTGCGCGCTCCACAGCCGGGTCTGTTCGCCGGGATGCCGTGGAGCACACCCGCCGTGCTCGAGGAAACCCTCGCGCGTTGCCGCGAGGCGCGCCTCAGCGTCGGCCGGTTGCGTGAGCTGGCCGACATCGACACCGAGGCCGACTGGCAGCGATTCCTGCAGAGCCCGGGGCGCGCCGGCTGCTCCGTCGATCCGGGAAGTCGATAAATTGTCTTTCCAGGCGGGAGGCGCGTGGTTTGATTTCCCGGAAGTATTGGCTGAACAACTCAAACCCACATTGCCATGCCCACGTTCACTCCTGTCGAAATCGCCGTCCAGAATCGCTATCGCGAAGCGGCGCAGAAAAAGGTGGAAGCTCTTTGCTGTCCGGTCGATTACGACCCCGGGTACCTGGGAGTCATTCCGCAAGAGGTGTTGGAACGCGATTATGGGTGCGGCAATCCCACGCGGCATTTGCGTCCGGGCGAAACGGTGCTGGATCTCGGCAGCGGTGGGGGGAAGACGTGTTTCATCGCGTCGCAGGTGGTCGGGGCCGCCGGGCGGGTGATCGGCGTGGACATGAATGACGACATGCTCGCCCTTGCCCGCAAGCATCAGAAAACGGTGGGCGACGCCCTCGGGTGGCACAACGTCGATTTCCGCAAGGGCCGGATTCAGGACCTTGCCCTGGATCTGGAACTGCTCGATGCCGAATTGAAGCAATGCCCCATCGCGAGCGCCGAAGCGCTGTTTGCGGCCGAGCGGTTCGCCGAGGAATTGCGTCTCCAGCGTCCGCTGGTGGCCGCCGACTCGGTCGATGTGGTCATCTCCAACTGCGTGCTCAACCTGGTCGACCCCCGCGCCAAATCCCGTGTGTTTCAGGAAATCTTTCGCGTGCTCAAACCCGGCGGACGGGCCGTCATCTCGGACATTGCCAGCACTGAAGAAGTTCCGGCCGCCATGCAGGGCAATGCCGAGCTCTGGTCCGGCTGCATCGCCGGCGCGCTGACGGAAGAGGCGTTTTTGCGGGCGTTCCGCGACTCGGGCTTTTCCGGCATCCGCATCCTGAAACGGGACGCGACGCCGTGGCGCGTTGTGCAAGGGATTGAGTTTCGTTCCCTGACGGTTGAGGCCGGCAAAGGCGCACCGGAGGGCGGGCCCGGCCGGAAGCATGCGGTCATCGGTCATGGGCCGATCAAGGAAGTCCGTGACGAGTCGAGGCATTCGTCCAGCCAATGCTGTGGTAGCGGGAATTGTGATTGACCTGAAAGGTTTGTGGGTAACCTCCATGGCCGTTGGCCGCGCAATGGAACTATGAAGCGCTTGGACTGGTCCCGCAGCCATCTACGATTTACGATGTACGATTTACGAGCGCCGCCCAGCGCAGATCGCCGGGCGTGCAAATCGCGTAGAGCCGCGATCCCTCCATCGGAAGCTCGTAAATCGTACATCGTAAATCGTACATCGTAAATCGCTGGGCCCGAGAGACCGCTCGGTCCGAATCGCCAGGTTCATGGAGAGCCCCACGGTTCCTTGACCGCGCCACGGAACCACGAACCGTGGCGGAGTACGCAATCCGCAATCCGTAATCCGCAATCCGCAATGTGGAGGCGCGACTGGCGAGAGGAGGTGAGCTGGGCTACGTTTCCAGGCGTGTCCGCAGCTGCGAAATGTTTAAGAAGCTCAAACTATTGCATCTGGCAAACGCCCTGAAGACCAAAGGCAACTCTCAGGAAGCCTATTCCGCCATCCTGGAGCTGGGTCGCTTGGGCGATGACAAGGCCATCGACCTGCTCATCGGGGTGTTGGCGCGGGAAGACGGCGTGGCCCGCAGCGCCGCGCGGGAGTTGGGGAAATTGAGAAACCAACGCGCCATTGAGCCGCTGATCGCGTTGCTGGGCAACCCCGCCGTGAACCAGGCCGCCGCCGAAGCGTTGCTCGGCTTCGGCAGCGGCGCGGTGGGGCCCTTGCTGGAAGTCTTGAAGAGCGGTAACGGCGATGCGCGCCGGGCGGCGGCCTTCGCGTTGGGCGAACTCCGCGATAAACGCGCCGTTGAACCGCTGGTGCTGATCATGCAGACCGACGAGGTCTATGCCGTGCGCGCGGCGGCCGCCACCGCCTTGGGCCAACTCAAGGATGCGCGCGCCATCTGGGTGCTGGTGGCCACGCTTCAGATGCGCGACGAAACCACTCCCCAACGCCAGGCCGCGCTGGAACAACTCCGCCAGGCCACCACCCTCGCGCTGCGACGAATTGGCGATCCCCTCACGGTCAAGCCAGACCCGGCGACCGCCCCTGCCGCGGCCGCCGCCGACACCGGCGTCGGTGCGGCCGCCGCCGTCACTCCCGACGCCGCGCCCGCCGAAGCGGCGGGAAAGGGCAGCAAGGCGGCGGAGGTGCACCCGCGCTTGCCGGTTGATTTGAAGCAGTTGACGAATGGGGAGCTGGTTGAGATCCTGAAAGAATTGATCAATGCCAGCGAGGAGATTTCCTGGGCCAAACTCGAGAGCCGCGAGCCGCTGCTGCCGGGTTACTTCACAACCTACGAGCAGCGCTCGAGGACCGCCGAAGTCATCGGCCGGGAACTGCATCGCCGCGGTGGCGCCGCGTTGATGAAGCAGATCCTGGAAGAACAGCTCAATGGGCACACCGCCATCGGCAATTGGTGGAGCGGCATTGAAGGGTCGTAGCCGCCGGGGATGGGGACGGAGGATTTACGATGTACGATTTACGATTTACGAGCTGCAATTGATGTGGTGCCGACTGTCGGATCAACGCGCTTCTTTCAACTCGTAAATCGTACATCGTACATCGTAAATCCTAAATGTCCGGCTCACTTCGCGTCGTCGCGCCACAACCAGCGCAGTGCGTCCGGGAGAATGGCTCCGCCGTGCTTGCCGTTGTGGCCGCCGTCGCGCAATTCGAACCGGTAATCGTAGCCCATGAACTTGAGCGCTGCGGCCATCTCCTGGTTGGCCAGCGGCCAATTGCCATGCAGGTTGTCCAGGAATACTTCGTCAGCGCGCCGCGCGGGACGCCGTCCTGCGACAGTGAATCGCGGCCGAGTTGGTAGTCGTCGGCGCCAGGGCAGGGCGGGCCGGCGCACAGGCCGAAGAGAATC